>Ga0307376_10000499_pt1 | contig 47915 bp, 102 predicted proteins | sample TR2MG_FD_202536 | JGI IMG/M metagenome (GOLD analysis project Ga0307376, IMG submission 202536) | Soil microbial communities from Risofladan, Vaasa, Finland - TR-2 | ecosystem: Environmental > Terrestrial > Soil > Coastal area > Acid sulfate soil | place: Finland: Risofladan, Vaasa | collected...
TATTGAATATTTAGCCGAAGATAAAAAATATAAAGGTACTGCATCAATACGACAATTTGAAAAGATATTTAAACTTGAAATTACCTTCTTGGATTAAATTACACATAACGGCTCTAATATGAAATGTAGGCGATTTGAAACACCTACTTTCGATTACTCGCAAACTTAAATAAAAGATAAACAGATTAATAACCGCACGAACCGCCTATATTTTATATTTATTGTTAGGCGTAGTGCTTTAGACTAAACAAAATGGATACAAACGAATTTATAGATAAACAGGTTGAAATGTTGAAAAACCAATTCGGTAAACAGCAGATAAGGAATAATGTGTGGCAATATGTAGCGGAAAATGGAATGGGTATTATAAAACTTGATGCTATGATAGATAGGAGCATGGAGATAAATGGTGAGATAATGAAGCGTTTTTACTCGTAGCATTACGCCTAACGTTTGACGGTTGGCGTTCGTTGCCGACCTTAATTAACAGATAAATTAACTTAAAAGTAGAAATATTATGAGTACAGAAAACGTATCAAAAGAGCAAATAGGCAATGACGTTAACCGTGTGTTAGCAATTCGTTGTTTTCTTCTGATAATATCAAGAAGTGGCACGCAATTCTAATAGGCAGAGGCAAACAAGAAATGTACGATAGCATCAAAAGCAATGATTGCTAACGATTGGGTGTATGAGAAGGTTTGCTTGTAGAAACTTTCAAATTACCCACAAAACTATAATCGAAGCACAAATGTAGTGCTTGCAGCTAACGGTCGCAGGTATGTTTAGTGCCTGATTAAATAGTATAAACTTTAAATAATAAATAAAATGACAAAGAAAGTAGAAGATTCAAAACAAGCAGAAACACAGGCATTAAATATACCTGATGTTATGCCAAGTATTGTTAGGAAGGGTTTCGTTCAGTGTATGGACGGAATGACTTCATGGATTAATACCCAAAGTGATGAAATGATTAAAGTTAATTTTAAAGATAGAGAAACCCAGTTGAAATATTACTGTAAATATGTTAAAGTAACTATCGAGGTTATTGAAGAAAGTGAACTCGATTAATATTTGGCATAACGGCTGCGTGTATGAAACGTTGTGGTTATAGGGCAGAAACCTACCAACTTACTACACAGCCAATGCGAGGCACAAACTTTGAATAACCACTACAGCCACAATGTTTTATACACCTTGTTATAACCAGTACGGTAAAAATAGTAGAAACTTAATTTGAAATACAAATAAAAATTTTTAAATATGAATGAATACAAATTAAAATTATTGGATTATATCTCAAAGAATTATGAGAATGTAGTAAAACCAGCACAGGGTGGTGAATATATTGAAATAGATTTAATACCAAACAGCCATGATGGATTACATGACTTACCAGAAATATTAGAATATTGTGATAAAAACAATATGGATGTTAGAATGTTTATGCGTAGTTATCCATCTGAAAATGCTGATGGTATTAGAATGGGTAGATATTGGTATTATATGCAAAAAACCACCAAGATGATATTGGATGATTTAAAAAATTTTAACCAAATAGAAGAACAAAAGTAGTATTGGTTATAACGTTTAGTGTATGGCAAGTAAGCCACGCACCAATTTATCAAATTAGTATAAACTTTAATGGCTTATTTGCTATACACTGTGTTAGCAACTGGGCGGTTTTAAAACGAAAAACATGAAAATTAAAACAATTACAAAACTTGAAGATTTTAGATGTGAGAACTCGACAACTATTGGACTTCAATCAAAAACGCAACCCGATTTTAATTTACAACTTGTAAAAGTAGTGACTGAAGAAATTTATATTGGGATGGAAAAAGAAGTTGATTTATACAGGATATCATTAACTGATATGAAAATGTATTTAGATTCTTCTGGAACTTTAAGGGAATGTTTTGAAAAATTAGATGAATATTTCTTTATTTATTCATTTAATAAATTCTCTGATTTTTATGAATGGTATGTTGATACGTTACGAAAGTAGCCTTGTTGCTAACGGTGACGGTTGGCGAAGTTGCCGATTAGAAATCACATAATTATAAATTTACTAAACACTTTATAAAATGGCAGAAACTTTAAATACAAACGAAAACGGCAATTGCGCTAACCGTGTGTTAGTGGCAGTTAATCATTTTAAACCTATTAGTCCAGAATGGTTACTTAATAAGTATAAAGGATTGAGAGAGCCAAATGAGAAAAGAGACTCAGATTATTCTCCATTACATGATAGTATAATGGACGCAATATCATCAAATTTACACGAATATGCTCCAGAAGCATTTGGGACTGCATGGACATCTTCTATGTTTCCAGAACGGTTAACAAAGGAAATAATGCGGATTATGGAACAGCAGATTAATCGTGGTTTTTAATTGCCACTAACTATTATATATCAATATAGTGACCTAAAACATTGATTATGAATATTAAAAGCAAGTCAACTCTCGAAAAGTTTGAAAATATTTTGAATGTAGATCATATTCAAAATTTACATGAATTTATTTTCGAATAAATTTGTAACATCTGCAAATAATTTACGTATAGGAATTAGAAAACATTAATTAAATAGTTATGAGATGTAAAAAATGTGGTAATGTAATTAATCTAACCATTTTCGGAATGCCTGATGATATTTGTTGGGGATGCGTTGGAAATGGAAAAAATGAAATTCTAAACAAAAACATAAAAAGAAATATTATGACAAACATTCAAGGAATTAAAATTGGTAATGTTATGAATTTATCTATTAACGGTAAACTACATAAAAAGAATTGTGGTACAAATGAAGAAGCCACTGAACTTTATAAGCTTGTTCTAGCTGCAAGAGAAAACCCAAGTGATGAAAATATCAAAGCAATTCGGTTGTTCTTAAATGAAAAAACCCGCATTGCTTATCTTTGTGGTTTAGAAACCGATTTGGAATCAGGTGAAGTATTCCTTGCCGGATTTAACACACCAATCCCTTTAACACTTTTGGAAGTAATTAAAGAATATCATGAAAATGGCTATCCATTGCAAGCAATTTTGAACTTCTGGAAGTTATTGATGATTAATCCCGATCAGCGGGTTCGTACTGATTTATTCGATTTTATTAAAGTTCATGACTTTACATTAACCGATACTGGTTATATGTTAGCGTATAAAGCGGTTGCTATAGCACAAAAAGAAAATGGCGACAATGTATTAAAAGAATATATATCTGATCAATACTTACATGTAAAAAAAGACTGGAAATGCAACCCAAATAAATACGTGGTTTATAAAGACTTTGCTGACAATACCCTTAAAATTTCAAAATTCGATGTTGTTGCGGGATGGGATCAAAAAACAAAAAATGTTGAAGTACTGGGCAAACTCGGTGAATTATATGCAGCAATTGTTTCGAAAGATAATGAAGCAGATGAAGCAATTACTTATACTGATAAATATACCCATAAAATGGAAATTAAACTGGGTAAGCCAGTAACACAAGAGCGTAAAGAATGCGACGCTAATTACCGTAAAGACTGTTCCGTAGGGTTACATATTGGTAGTACCCGTTACGTGAATAGTTTTGCTAGAAATTCGGATGTAATATTGGTTTGTTTGGTGAATCCCATGAATGTGGTTGCGGTACCTGAATATGATCATTCAAAAATGAGGGTATGCGAATATTTTCCAATTGGGGTTGCCAAATATGAGAATGGCAAAATTGAAGTTACTGAACAACTATATTTTGAAAATGATTATTGTACATACGAACAAAAGGAATTAGAGGAACAAATTGCTAAATTACAAGCAAACGAGTTGCCTTTTGAGGCAGCCATTAATGCTGAGAAGGAAGGAAGGCCAATGTCCGAGTTGAAGAAAATGATTGAGTCAAGACTGATTGATATTGTTTAATACATGTTTCAAATAAAATCCTTCACTTGCTTTTGAATTTTAAGTGGAGGATTTTTAATTATTTAAAAATATATGATAAATATTAAATTAAATTTAAAGGAATTGATTGAGTTTGATTGTACTAAAAAAGAAAAAATTCAATTAGCTAAATATATTCTTTCTGAATTATTGACAACCAAGGAACATGATAAATTCCTTAAGCAGTTGCTTGAAGAGGAACTGGAATATAGAATGGAATTTAAACAAAATACTGACATTATTAATGCCCATAACATTTTAATTAAAAATTTATGTGTTTAGGAACCAGACAAAAACGAGCTAAGATAGCTAAGGCTGATATGATAGTTTATAAACATCTAAAATCTATTGATAACAATAATTTTTTAACTTCATATAGATATTCGCAAGTCAAAATTGGTCAAATTTATAAATCCGAACTGGATAAACCCGATAGTGATGGCAATATTGAAGTGGGTTTGCATTCATTTGTTAATGTCAATGACGCTGAAATGACTGCCAAATATTGGTGTGAAACCCTCGTTAAATGCGTAATTCCCAAAGGAAGTAGGTATTATGAAGGAACGTTCATGTTTTTTCATGGAAACGAATTTCTTTCAATAGCATCAGATACATTACAATACTTGGAGATATTACCAATTGTTCGTTGAAACATTTTCGATTATTTTACGTATAGTACTTATGGCAACAGCAAAAGATTTAAAAGATAAATATAAGGATTTAGATTTGAGAATGAAATCTCTTAAGTCCAAAATATCATCAAAACTGTTTCAATTGTGTAAACAAAATCCTGATGTTATTATTGACCATACCAGTAGTGTAAGTAAAACACCGAACATGCCAATAAAGACCAATGCATTGGATAAAATGAGAATAATAACCTCATTATCAATTACAACACAACTTACATATATTGATGTAATTGAAAAGTATCTTGAGCAAAAACATCAGCACAGACAATTAGAATTTGACTATGATTAAAACTAATAACATCTGTGAAAATACATTAAAAATGATTGTCTTATTGAAGTAAGAGTATTACTTATGATACATAAAATTATGAAAAACTTAAATTAACAGACAAATATTATGAATACAGAAAATGTTAAATCGAAGAATAGCAAATTATCTATACTTGTTATTATAAACCGTTTATTTAATAAAAAATGTCAAAAATGTGGAAGCAAAAGGACAAAGAAAATGTATGCTTATAACGGCCCAGATTTTACATGTGGATATGATATTGAATATAATTGTGAAAATTGTGGTAATATTTGGATGTGTTAAATGGCTTATAACAGTTGATAATATGAAATGGCTGGGATTTGGAGCTACTAACTTATCCCACGCTACAAAACTAATAGGTAGCAAGCTGGCTAAAAAATCCGATAACACCCAGCTATTTTATATTATGTGTTAGCGGTAGTACGGTTATGATTTACTTAATTATTACAGTTTGGTTGGCATTAGGAATACATAGTGCCTGTTATTTAGTAAAACAATACACAAAAACATTTGATTTTACTCAAAGTGAAATTCCAATGCTTATCCTATGCGTTTTATTTCCAATCGCAACACATTTAATGACATACTTAGTTTATGGAAGTATTAATAAAAAAAGCAAGGTGTTGTTTAAGCGGAAATAGTATTACCGCTAACGTTCGGCAATATGAAACGGTTGCCTTGTAAGACGTTTCAAATTTAGTAATAGCTTGACGGCAACTGTTTTATATTGCTTGTTAGGCACAGTACTTTATCAAATGACAAACAAAGAACGAAATTTAATTAAGAAGAAAATACTTAAATGCTTAACCGAAGATTTTAAAGGAAATCAAGCGATATTCGATAAAAAAGAGGGTTGGCAAGTATTTAACGGAACTGATTTAGATATGGTAATGAGTGCCGTATGCAAAGGATTAGAAATGGCAAAATATGAGATGTGCGAAGGCGTTTCTTAGTATTGCGCCTAACAATTATATATAAATTTATACTTGTAATTAATTGTATTTTAATATGTTAAATGAAAAAATTATAAAGATTTGTAAACAAAAGTTTATATATTTTAATTATTCACAAAGAACTTCTGAAATATATTTACATTATATAATAAAGTTTTTAGAACAATTTCAATGTAAACAAGTAATTCACTTAAACTCAAAAGATTTTGAAAATTATTTATTAAACTATAATTATACTTCTATAAGTCAACAAAATCAAATAATAGGGAATCTAAGGATTTCATTGATTCAATAACACCTAAAGATTATAAACCCGCTTATCTACCATGACATTACCAGAAAAAAGAAAAAATAAAAGGTATGCGAAATTGTTTAATAAACTCGCACTTATTTTTATCACATTATTCGTTATTGACGTTGTTTTAGTTTTAACATTTAAAACTAACTATCCAGTATTTGTATTTGTGAGCATAATATTATCACTTGTTCTAGCATTTATCTGTGGTTCATTAAGTACAACATTTCGAATGCGATTACTTAAATATAAGTCAAGCATTGAATATTATCGGCAATTATTTGTTTTTAATATGATACTTGACTTAGTTACAGATGATATTACAACAGTTAATATTACCACAGCATATAAACTTTATGATGAATGTCTACATGAAAAGGATTTAAAGTCACTTTTATGTGGTTACATAACTGGAATTAGAAAGATGAGTGGTGATGCTGAAAGCATACAAAAGGCCAATGAGTTAATTACAATAATGAGAAAAGTATATAAACCCAGACTTATTTAAATTATTATGGAAGATATTGTTCAAGCCACTGAGGATTTAATTGATGCAATTATTGACTTACATCCAAACATTGATGTGGATAATCCCAAACAACTCCGATTATACTTAGCAATTCATGAATGTAAGGGCAGCATTAACAACCATAAATTAAAAAAGCATAATGATAAGAATCAAAAAAATATTAGCCAAGATTAAGTCCAAACCATTATCTTTTAAATCTGAAAAGATGTTGGAGGATTGTACACATAGTATGATTAAACATACATCAATGTACACTTACGCCAAACATAAAAAGAAATCGAAAAATCTGTATAAATTTTAATTAAAGGTATTATGAAAACAGAAACATATGAACATCAAAGCTTTGGACAAATTAATTTTTCTCGTGTTAATGGTCATGCCAATTTCTATGGCTCAGAATTACGTCAGGATAATTACATTGAGCTAACAGTTAAACATTCTGAGGTTGAAAGAGAATTGACACAAGATAGATATTATGCAAAACATACTTCTCCCGTTTTAAGAGTAAGAATGTCCACAGCGCAATTCTCTGAATTAATAACAACAATGAATCAAGGTGATGGCCCCTGTTGCACTATTGAAGTTATTGATGGCAAACGCCTAGCTGAACTTCCAGAACAAGAATCAAGGAAAGAATTCGTACATAGGGCATTTGAAGAAAGAATGAAAGTATTTGCAATGAGCATTAAGGAATATCAAATCAGAGCAAAAAAATTGATTGCAAAGAAAACGCTATCCAAAGATGATATGAAAGACTTAACGTATCATATCGATTGGTTATCAACTGAAGTAAGCTCAAACATTCCATTCTTCGGTAAATGCTTTCAAGAAACAATGGATGATGTCGTACATGAAGCAAAACTTGAAGTAGAAAACGCAATTCAACATAAAATCAGCGTGTTAGGACTGGAAGAGTTACATAAACAGAACAATGCACTCAAAGAAAATAATATTGCTGTTTCTACTGAAAATACCGATAAACTTTAACTATATTAACAAACAAAAATTACATTTAAAAGTTATGCCAAAATTTATTGAAATAATGGTAACATATATCGACAAAAGTGACTTGATTATAGAAGCAGCTAATTTGCCCATCGAAGATATTACTCTCTATCACGTGAAGAATAGATATGTTATTATGAAAGCTATTCTACTCGTCTTAAAATTTGAAGGTGAATATAAAGTATTGAAATCAAAATTATGACAATGTACAGATTATCTTTGAATAAACGTAAATATAGCTCAACACCTATTGTACATGTTACAGTTGATGATAAGGGCAGGGAAGAAGAAGAAATCGTGTGTATTTGCCCTCAGAAGAAAGATAACGGCGATGCTATGGCATTAAGAATTATAAAGCTATTAAATAATGACGTAAATAATAAAGTAAATTTGGATATCACGAATATTAGTCTTAATTTTACTCAATGAAAAATCATAAGCTAATTCAAAAATTAATTCTAACATTTAATCAAGAGCTTTGGTTAAAGCTTGATCGAGATTTAAGACAGGAATTAATTTCTGAACTCTGGGAAATTCCCAATCAAGAATTAAAAATGGAATTAGACAGAGAATTAGATGTTTTATTCAAAATTAATTTCTAACTTCATATTATGATAAATTATAATTGCAGTTTTTTTGTAAAATTAAATATCAATACTAAATTTACACTTTATTCATATTATTACTAATGTTTTATTGAATGCGAAGTATTTATTAGAAACGTTAATAATTATGGGAGCAAGTCAGAAATTTAGTAAAAGTGAAAAACAAATTGTTGTTGATATGTATAAATTAGGCGGATGTTCATTGATTGATATAAAAGAAAGGTGCGGATTTAACATTAGTGTTGCAACAATATATAATTTTTTAAGGGAACAAGGTGTGCCATTAATCAGAAAAACCGGAACTAAACATAATTTAGTTGGTAAAGTATTTGGATATTTAACTGTGATTGAAATGGCACAAACCAATAAATCGACCAAATCTCACAGTTGGAGAGCAATCTGTAAATGTAGTAATTGTGGAAATGAGTATTTTGATGTTGATCCACAATCCTTATTAAGGGGTGCAACAACATCTTGTGGATGTAGCAAAGATAGATATACAAAAACTACAGGTAAAAATAATAAACAATTTAATGGATATGAAGAAATTTCTGGAAGATATTGGGGCGTAATTAAGAAAAGGGCAGAAAATAGAGGACATGAAATATGTGTCTCACTTGAATATATTTGGAATATTTATTTAAATCAGAATAAATTATGTGCGTTATCGGGATTACCAATTAATTTTGCAAATGCAAATAAGAGATCATCTGAAACTACAGCATCGTTAGATAGAATTGATTCAAATAAAAATTATGTTGAGGGTAATGTACAATGGGTACATAAAGAAGTTAATATAATGAAGAATGTCTATAATCAAGAACACTTTATTGAATTGTGTAGATTAATTGCTAACAACAATAAAATATAATTATGTCGAAAATAACATATGTAACTGGAGATGCGACATATCCGATTGGAGATGGAAACAAATTGTTGGTACACATAGTTAACAATAAAAATGAATGGGAATTAGGATTAGGCTTCGTTCTGGCCCTGAGTAAGAAATGGTCAGCACCTGAGTTTGCATACAGAATGAAGAAAAAACATGATCTGGGTGAGGTTCAGTTCGTCAGAGTTACTGATAAAATCATTGTCGCTAATATGGTTGCTCAACATGGTGTTAAAAAATCCGCCAGCGATAAACCCATTAGATATGATGCATTGCGGAGGTGCTTAGTTAATGTAAATGATATGGCAATTCAAACTAATTCGAGCATTCATGGTCCCAGATTTGGAGCGGGTTTAGCTGGGGGTGATTGGATGGAAATTGAAAAAATAATTAATGAAGTCGTATATTGTCCAATAACAATTTATGATTTGAAATAATTAACTAAACCCGATGAAACTAAGTTTATTTAAAACTAATTTTATTTAATAATATCTCTATGCACAGTGAAAATAATACAACACAAGAATATATTACGGATAATCTTCAATTACCTAATCACCAAAATGAGCTAAGTAAGGCCGAAGATATTATCGCCAAGCTTAAAGTAAAGGTTGAAGTAATTAGTATAACTAATTCGATATCAGCTGACGAACACTTGGTATTGTACGATGAGATTATAAGGGTACTGGATTATGTAGGTAGATTGTCCATGCCAGTCTTTGCTATTGAAGATGATATGGAAAAAGCTTATACTTTAAAATATAAACGTTCACCAGCACTGGCTAAAAAACTTTGTTATGATCATTACGAAGACTTGCATAGAGATTATAATAAATTAAAAAATAGATGTTTTAAATTATTGGATGATCTTGATGAGAGTTATATTAAAATTAATAACGAGTTTCCATCGAATTGGAATTGGTGATGCATCGATCAATGTACACTAGCTATTGTCCAGATCGCCATTGTACACTACCAATATTTGCTAATGTTCAGAACTGATCTGGACATTGGCAGTTTGATATTGTCCAGATTAAATAGCAATGATTACTCAATAATTACTTTCTCGCTACAATGAATTTCAGATGTTTCTATTCATCGTAATTGTCAATATCAATATCGCCATTATTAATTCCATTAACAATCATTAGCCCAAAATATCCTAACCAACTAAATAAAATGGCAACTATGATTATAAATAATTCTTCAAAACCAATTTGATTATTCTCATCAGCCATTGTCTCTGATGCATATATGGTGGTCATATAACAACCTACCATGTATAAAAACATTTTCATCTCAATTCCCATAAATAATTAATTAATATTATACTTACTTGGCATGACAATACAAGTTCTATTCTTATTGATTATCGATAAATTTTTAATGTTAATCAATAATTCAGATTGTTCAATAATTCATTTTATAATATCATAATTATATTTCATTTAATTCAAAGCATAATTCACTATCCAAATCCCCATCCAAATCTAATTCAAGTTCATTTACTAGCTCAATACTTAGTTCGTTATCTTGTTTCGAACATATTTCAACAAATATGTTTTCCGATAACATATAATGTAATTTATTATTGATTTCATTATTTTTAATATAATTCATTTTCCAAATTAACATTTAACTCATGTGATTCTATATATAACCTTCTTTCCAGTATACTCCACATGTCCCAGACTAATTTCTGATCGGGTTCAAGAAATAAATCGTAATTTAAAAAATAAATTATCTCAAACTCAATATTCATACCTAATTCTCTAGCTAATTTATTATGTACTACATTATTTTTTATTTTCATGTGCTAAGTAAGATTTAATTCAACGTCTATTTCATCACTTAACTCAAGAATTAATGGTATTTTTAGTTTATTATATAGCATACTGTTTAGGTTGTTATTCACATCAATACTAAGTTCATCATCAAATTTAGTTTCTAACACCTCAAATAATTCACCAATCAATATTTTATTTTTCATTTTAGTTCGAATAATTCTTGAGTTATTTCGTGAAGCATATCTTTTAGTTCAAGTCCTAATTTCTAATTCGTTTCGCTCCCTACTTTATCAAATAATTTATTACTCAGCACTTGATGTAATCCCAATTTTAAATCATCACAAATTTCTTTATTTTCCATTACCAATTTTGCTATTTAACTCAACATATATTTCATCATCCAAATCAATGTTTAATTCTTGGTATAAATCGCTTTTTATCATAACAAATGCTTCTATAGCAATATCCTCATGCAATTCATCACGTAAATCACGATATAATCGTGTGTTTATTGTCGAACATAAATTTGTACTTAATGTAGATTCGAATTCGTTAGTTTCTATCATTGTGAGTTTATTTCCCTAAATAATTCCAAATTTAACTCCATAAATAGTTCTTGGAAATGATTATTAAATAATTGTGTATGGGTATAAGAACAGTTCAAGAAAATCTACAAAAAATTAGGAAATAATAAAAAATATTTGTATCTTTGTCGGACTTTTTACTATATTTTATACTATTTATATATGAAAAGAAACTTATTAAAAATGATAAACGAGACAAATTACAAGGTTGTAAGAGTTACGAAGACCGAATTTGAATTGGATAATGGCGACATTTATCCGCATAACTTCGAACTCGAAGAAGACATTACAGTTGAAGAATTTCAGAAATTATTGGATTCTTCAAAAGAACTAATCGTAGATTTACTGAGGAAAATTGATGAACAATAATTTATTAAATATAAAAGAAGCATCAGAGTACCTCAATACCTCTAAGGAAACATTAAGGAATTGGGATAAGAGTGGTAAGTTACCATCAATTAAAACTGTTGGTGGTCACAGGAGATACCAAAAAGATAAACTTGATGAATTTATCGGAATTGTAAACACCGATGAAACATCTGATGTCGTTGCCACATATGCCAGAGTGAGTTCACATGAACAGAAAACCAAAGGAGATTTGGACAGACAATCTCAGAGAATATCAGAATATTGTGCGAAAAAGAAATTGAAGGTTGAATATATAATTAAAGATGTTGGTTCAGGACTATCCGATACAAGGTCAGGATTTGTTAAGTTGAGTAACTTGGTTATTGAAAAGAAAATCACACAGGTCATCATTGAGAACAAAGACAGGTTGACAAGGTTTCAATATAATTTCGTTGAAAAGATGTTTGGGAGTTACGGAGTTAAAGTTATTTGTATCGACAAACTCGATGATGAGGGAGATAAAGAATTTATCAATGACCTTATGATGATAATTGCATCATTCTCTGGAAGATTATATGGTTCACGAAGTGCTAAAAACAGAAGAGAAAAAAAATTAAAGGAAAATCAAATTATAAATTAAATTATGGAAATATATACAGGTGATTTAATTGAAATGGCACAAAAATGTGCAACGAAAATATCCAATCAAATAGGATATATGGGGTATGTTGTTGAAGACGAATGTTGTAATTTACAACATGATATTCGTAAAAAACTTTATGAACGATTATCGTTAGCATTTAATGATTTAATTGAAAAGGGATATGAAAAAGATGATTTAAAAAATAAATTATTTAAAATTATAAACGAGTTATGAAACTAACAATAAATAATAAAATATTCATTGGAAAATACGATGAAAATAATAGGCTAATTATACCTTTAGATAACGACTTAGATAAACATTTCTTCAAAAAGTGGCAAGATAAGTCCAAATCTGGTTATAAAAAAGATTATGTCGAAAATGTTAATTTTGCTAAAGTAACCGAACAAGGAACTTTAATAAATTGTTTTCCTATTTTAAGTAATAATGAGGATTCTGTTGAATTGGTATATGATACTATAAGGATAATACAACACGAAAACAAAATTATTGTTGGTGATAAAACATTTGAATTTAAATTACCCGAAGATTTGAATACTCATCCTTTTCTTAGAGATTGGTGTAAATTAATTGAAAAACAAAAAAATAATGAGGATGTTTGGATGACAATTCCACAATTCCCACAATACGAGTTTAAAAATCTTTCAATTGAATGTAGTCCATTTGAAATAAAGGATGAAAATGTTGAAATGACAATTACTTTAAAATATGATGAATACAAAGAAGTGAGTAAATGAAATTAATCAGGTCAACCAAATGTAGTTTGAAGTTCAGCACAAAAAAGAAAATACTGGAATTAACAACCATTCTCAATGAATACGGGAAGATTGTTAATATCTTCATTCAATACTTTTGGGATAATCCTGATAAAGCCAGTAAAGTTCTTTTGTTGAAAGATATTGTAGATATTCCAGAAACATGGTTATCAGCGAGATTAAGGAAGGTTGCAGCCAGAGAAGCAATTGATATGGTATTGGCTACAAAAGTAAGGTGGAAAGACAAACCAAATAAAATGGTGATGCCAGTTCATAAAGGTCAGAGAATGTATGTTAGTTGTACCATCGCTGATTTAGTACCGACAAAAAATAATGGATATAAGACTGAGGACAGTAGGTTATTTGATGCTTGGTTGCACATAGCCAGTGTTGGTAACAAAATGATAATGGATTTACCAATAAAATATCATAAGCATTTTAACAAATACAACACCATCGGTAAGAGACTGAATTCATATATCATCACTAAAAACTATGTGCAATTTAGTTTTGAGATTATAACTCAGCCAAAGAAAGAAGGTCTACATTGCATCGGTATTGATACTGGTATAAATGCTCTGGCAAGTCTTAATAACGGAAATCAATACGGAAAGGACATCAAGGGATGCATCGAGAGAGTTAAAAGATGTAAGCAGAAGTCCAAAGGTTATTATGTTGCTAAGAGGGCATTGAAGCAAAGAATTGATGAAACAGCAAAAGAAATTATAAAAACAGAAAATCCAGATTTAATAGTTGTCGAGCAACTGAAAAATATGGGATATAAAACAAAACTCAAAGCACGATTGAGTAAAAGTATTCGTGCTTCGATTGGTACTTGGAATTGGAAGTATTGGTTAAAGCGACTTGAAATGCAGTGTGAATTAAACCGTGTTTCGTTCAGAACTGTTAGTCCTTATCATACCAGTACAACCTGTCCAGCGTGTGGTCAAACCAATCGGGGAAACCGAAATGGAGAGAAGTTCTTATGTCAGAATTGTGGTCACGCTGACAACGCAGATATAAATGCAGGTAAGAACATTTTGAATCGGTTTCTCACGGGACAATACGGTGCTCGTTACAAAGAAGAGAGTTTAATAGAGACTATTGGTAGTTTTTATTAGATTTAAATTAACGGTTGTTGAATTCAATACATCCATAACTAATCGATGTAAATAATAACTCTTTCTTATTTTCTTGCCATCAATCACAATAGTTTTTCTTGTATGAGCATATGGATTATTAGAACCAGTTGTAAATTTAGCCTCCCAACCATTAGGAGCAAAGCTTACAGCCTTTTGATAATCATCATCATCGATTAGAATATCGTATTTACCACATTTAGATTTAATTATCATATAATTATTTTTTCAACGATTTTATTAATTTTAATATTCTTTGCAAGTAAAACGTTTGCTGGGCTGTGTTCTTTTTCCCAAAAATTATCATCAATTTCACACTCAACAATAACTAATTCTCGTTTAGCTCTAAATTTTTTTGAAAATTGTCTGCATTCATCTAATGTCGGTAATACATGAAATCCGCTAATATATTCTTTTGCTTTACTTCTTGAGCCATCTCTTACAGTTTTTGTTTGAGAAGTTATCCATTTTTGAGTTGGCATGACTCTTGATCCATTAATACCATGAAATAATGTTAATAATTTTCCGTTTTTATTTTCACAAATTCTAAATGCTATCATAATTCAATCTCTTTTAGTTGTGGTATTCGGTATCCATTATAACCATCATATACAGAAATAATTTCCCAATATTTATTTAGCAACTCAGAGTAAATAATATTTTCTTTTCGATATTTTGTTGAGGGAAAACTTATTAATAATCTATCATTATTTTTTTCCTCAAATTCAATCAATGGAATAAATCCTTCTGGTATCATAATTAATTTTATATATATCCTAATGTTAATTTTGTTAGTTTAGTAATCACATCGTTATATGATATTGGCTTATAATCATTATTATCAACACCAATATCGTATCTCATTGGAGTTGGTTTTAATTTCTCTGTTGATGTCGTTTTGGGACCACTATGAACATGACCATGTAAATGAATTGCACCTCTTGTCCAGTATTCGCAAGGGAAATGATTTACATGAAATTTTGTGAATCCATCTTCCATTTCATCATCTTCGACTTTAAAATCCATTGCATCATGAATTTGATGATTAAACATAATGCGAATAGTTTCTCTTTCAAATTTATTTTGATAGCAATGATTGCCCATTACAAGCCATTTATTTCCGTTTAATAAATCCAATGTTGATCTAATTAATTCTAAATTACCTGTATGAATAAAATCACCACCAATAATAATATCATCATCTATTCCGACACATGAATTCCAATTTTCAATAAGACTTGTGTTCATTTCATTAACATTAGCAAATGGTCGATTGCAATAATTAATTATTTTTTCGTGATGAAAATGAGTATCAGCAGTAAACCATAATTTATCTTTGTTAAATTTATATTTTATTTTCGCCATAAATTATATTAAATGTTACAATAATATGTGATTATTGTAAGATTTTATTTCACAAGCACGGGTTTTCTTATTAAATCTCAAATTTAAATTCTTTCGAAATTCACGTGCACACTTGCCTACACCATAATTTAATAACCATGAATTTCTTCCTTGATGATTTTCAGGTAATTGTAAAATAAGACCTTCAGCCCAATCTAATCTAGTGGACTTACTTTGAATTTCAGCGGTTGTTAATTTAATTTTTTTCATTATGTGTTTTTCCTTTATGAGATCATCTATGAGATCATCTTTTGCACTAGGCGTAGTAATAAAGTTCTTTTCAAACCAATCGGCTTTAATCTCACAATCATTTTCTTCTAAATCGGGAAATAATTTTTGCCATTCACTCTCGGTTTTACTCACGCCAATATGAATTGTTCTTGTTGGTGACTCAAACTTTTTTAATAATCGATATTGTTTTTCCATGTTAATTTTTATTTATTATACCAAATCTTAGTTGCTTTTCCATCACTATGCTTAATTTTTTCGTAATAATCATACCTTATCCACTCAAGAAGAACAATTTTAGCATTATCAATTGTATTAGTGTAAATATTACCTTTAAGCCATGTACCATTCCTATCGCTTAAGCAATAAAGAGGCAAACCTAACTTATTTTTCGCATCAATTTTTGTAGAACTTGCGTTACTAGCAAGTTCATCGATTCTAGTAATTACATATCTTTTTCTAATTTTTTTCAGTAATTTAACTTTCATGATATTTTAATTATTAATTTCGTTCATGTAGTCGATAATGTAATCAACATCATTTAAATCAAGACCTAGCTCTGTTGCAATATTTAATGTATATGCTCCTGCTAAATAAAGTCTATAAACTTTAATCCTTATCTTACGCTTAAATTGCATGGGGATGACACCACTCATTTATTAAAATTTATTAATATTATACCTTATTGCATATAATCACTGGCACTTATTAGTATTTTATATCTGATCTGATATAATTACCGGCATTACCTGAGATATTATTAAAACGTTGAATTTCTACGTCGATATTATTAATAATATCATTTCTAATACTAATTTTTTCTTCTAAATCAGATAAATACTCAAATAATGATAGTAGTGTTTGATTATCAGCCAAAACAGGCTTAGATGGTAAGCCTCTGTAATTATTCTTTAAATCGTTAAACGAAATTGCTGAATCGCCAAAACTTTCTTTCGATTTTTCATTGGGAACCAATACGTATATATCATATTTTTTACTGATTTTCCTTATTAAAGCAGATGTTCCTGTTTGTCTCATGCTTATAAGAAAACCATAAATTTCTTTAAAAATACGTGTCATTTTCATGCTTATTTATTAACGATTAAGAATTTCCTACCTTTTGGTGTATTACATAGTCGATATAAATCATAGTCGTCTTTTTCAATTGTTTCCATAATAGGAAATACACCTGTTGGGTGCTCTTCTAATTTAATAAAATCTTCTTCAACACATTTATGTGAAATCGGTAAAATTCCTTTACCTTGCCAATATGCATACGCCAGTTCCTTAGACTTAGCAACAACAATGGAGATTGGTTTTCCTTCGTGATTATACCCAATATATGTCATAATTTTTCTAATTATTTCTAATTTTCTTCATAATAAAAGTTACTAAATGATAAATGCTCTGATGTTTTTTGGGTTAAAAAATCTTTAGCATAAGGTACGAGCCATACAAGATTCGATATGATGTTTTCAGGTAATTCATTTATTTTTATCCATCTAACTTCTTCATCTTCCATTGTAACTGCTTCAATATCTAATTCGTTTTTAACCGCAGTAAAAACATAAACAATATAATCACTGCCATGAATATTTCCAATATGTTTCCATCTGCTTTCCTTCACAAAAACACCGCATTCCTCATTGAATTCACGGGTAATACAATGGCTAGATGATTCATTTTGCTCAACATGCCCTCCGGGAAAGTTAAAATTACCTGCCTGCCATTGAGGTCGATTTTTTAATATCATCACTACTTCGGTTAAACTTTCATTGAAATAAACTCCAATCGTATAATTTTTCATAATAATTTATGTTTTTATTAAAATTTTAGAATTGTAAATGTATTGATATTAATTAATATTTGCAAGTAATTAATAATTAAATTTCTATGTTAGCCAAAATAATTGCAGGCCAAAATAATATTTGAATGATGATTTCAAGTAAATTTGTGTCTTCCGGCACACAACCATTAATTAAGTAATTATTGTTTTCCTGAATTCGAAAATAAATCTACTTGATGTTCAAATAAATCATAATCAATATTAACTTCTCTAAGAAAATACTTTAATGTTGGATCGTTATTAATTATTGTATCAATTGAAATGGTGTTTTTCATAATATTTTATTGATTATTATATTAAGTATGTTTCGTTATGATTATTCATAATAACTATTTTTATAGTAATACGAAAAATATTGATTATTGTTACAGAATTGTGATTATTTATTAACACACCACTTCCAGAATTTGGGCGAGATTTTATATATTACATTACCAATTGAATTCAACCAACAATTCTGCCAATGACCAGTATTACAGATAACACAATTACTTTCGTAATCAATGTGACGACTACAGAAAGAAATCCATTTTCTTTTCCAAAACAGATGCCCAATTGTTGTTTTTAATTTAGTCATGTTTATTATAAATAAGTTACTTAGTAATAGGTCGTATAGTTAAAATCAACGCCAATGTCTATGTCTCAGACCCTTTCCACAATAAAGACAAAGACAAAATTAAAGTTTTGGTTTTGTAGAATAATTATCCTCAAAGGTAACTTATACTACGTTATGGTCGTTTTAATAAACCCCAAAGAAACTTTAAATTTTATGGAAAGGCGATATATCCAGTATTTAACATTTTTAGTGTATAATTTTACATATATCTTTAAAAAGAACCTATTACTAAGCATAAAAGGAAATGAACTCGGCTTGTGCTTTATTCATTTCCTACCTTAATATTTTATTCCTGAATATCGGAAAGTTTGGTGAGAAATTCATTAATCGTTTCTTGAAATCTCCTGTCGATATTAATTCGCATACTAGCGATTGCTTTAATATTTTCTTGACGTTGCTTTTCAAATTCAGATTGAATCGTTCTGATTTTTTCCTGAGCGGCTTTATATGCAGTTTCATATTCTATGAATAATTCATTATTTTGTTTTTCAACATCAATTTGAATATCTGCATTATACTTTGCAATACGTGCATTCTCTTGAGTTACTAAGTTTTTAACCTTAGCTTTGAAGTAATTAACACGTTGCTCATAATCACGATGCAATTTAGCTAAATCTTCGTGAAGAGCAAGAAGTCCTTCGGAGTTGTGATGAATTTTTATTTTAACCGGAGTTTTTTCGCCATCTTTAATGGTCATCCATTCAACAGCAGGTATTGTGGGCAATTCCTTGCGTAAATTATCCAAAATTGAACCTTTATGGATGAACTGACCAATATGTGCAGAATATGCTTCAGCCTCAAGATATTCGTTAATATCACCTGCAGTAAGTTGTTCCCATCCCCACTCATCATTAACTTCCGGCAGAAATTTAGAATAAACATCAATTGATTTTGGTTTTTCGGGCACTTCAACTGATGAATAATCAGCAAATTCATTTTTTGCTGTCATAAGCATGGCAGCTTTGGCTTTGATATTTTCCATTAAAAATGCCTGACATCCATGAAGTTTGGCTTTTTCAATAAGTAAATCAATCACATTAACAGGCATTGAAATGCCTCTAACAATTAAGTGGTCTTCATAACCACTAGCACCTTTAATTGTAACTGTCTTGCTGTAGTTATTAACACCACTTAATTTGGCATCAATTTCACCAGCACGTTGATTACAGAGGTTTGAGATTGACTGTGCTTGTGATAAGCTAAGTCCTTGGTTTGGAGTTAAAGAATTCTTCTTCATGTCTTTTCAGTTTAAAAGTTATACAGTTGTACTTTTCGATTTTATCGTTGCAAAGATATGCATTAATTTTTAATTTGCAAGTTAATTTCGTGAATTATTTATTAATTTCTTTTACAATTCTTTTCAATGCATCAAATTCTCCCCATGTTAATTGAAATCTTGTTGATAATTTACCTGAAATATCCACATCAAAACCTTCGCCATTTTTCCACGTAGTTACTTCCATGAAGTCATGTTCACCAGCAAAATGATCAAATTCTTTTAATTCAACAAATGCTGATTTTCTATCATATTTTTTAATTGTGCTTTTATTTTCCATTGCCTTTAATTTTTATTCCACGCAAACAAATTAGAAAAAATTCCATCTAAGGTGCCAAGTTCTTTCCCACCAAAAATATCGCCAACCTTTTTATTATCTACATCAACCTTATATGCAATCATCTCTTCTTCTTCTGGGGTGCTAAAAAGCATCATTATAATATCTTCAGATTCTTTCAATTCAGATAACTTAACTTCTCCACTTAGAATGGCATCAATCATCTCACTTTCATAATTAATCATCATACCATTTGCTTCAATAATAATTCCCGCAGCTAATGTTGTTGGTTCTTGGCACATATTTTTAACCATATCAGCCAAAATCTTCTTACTATCAGCATTTTCAAGAAATTCAGATGGAATTTGACTTATAATAGGTGTATTTTCTGTAAAGTGAACTACCCATTGGCTAAAGACCAATGGGCTTCCACGCATCACGCACGGGCTAATGCCTCACGTTGAGATACGCTGGGCTTGTTCCTAAGCCCAAAGTTTTTAATATTTATTGATGCATTAACATCTCTATCATGCACAACTCCACAACCAGCACATGTCCACTCCCTGTCATTAAGAGTCAGTTCTTTGTTGATATATCCACAACAATTGCAAGTCTTGCTTGATGGCTCGAATCTACCAATTACTGATAGATTTTTACCTTGCCACTCGGATTTATATTCAAGCATTGTTCTGAATTCGCCCCAACCCATATCTGAGATTGCTCTTGCAAGATTTTGGTTCTTCACCATGTTATTCACAGCCAAGTCCTCAAGACAAATTGTGTTATAATTATTCACTAAATAAGATGAAATCTTATGAAGATAATCCTGTCTTTGATTCCTTACCTTTTCATGAAGTAAGGCAACAACCAGTTTTTGCTTTTTATAATGATTGCTTCCTTTCTTCTTACGTGAAAGTGAACGTTGTGCAACTCTTAATTTTTGCATGGTAGATTTAAAGAAATCTTTGTTATCGAATTTCTTTCCATCTGATGTTATCGCAAAATCTTTTATCCCAAGGTCAATTCCAACAGCAGATTGTTCTGTAATTGGCTTTTTATTTGGTAATTCCTGTTTGTTGTCAACCAATATACTGACAAAATATTTGTTTGTCACAGTTCTGCTTACAGTAACTGTTTTTATATCTCCTTTGAATTCCCTATGTAAATCAATCCCAACAAATTTAAGTTTTGGAATGAATATTTGTTTATTATCCTCACTTAAAAATACACCTTGTGGCAACTGAAAACTTTGTTTTCCATGTTTATTTTTATATTTCGGAAAACCTTTTCCTTTAAAAAAGTTGGTATATGCATTATCAAGGTTTCTTAAAGCCATTTGCAAAGCTTGTGATGGTGCTTCCTTGAGCCAAGGACATTCAGTGTCCTTTAATTCTTTTACTTGCTTGATTAAGTCAAAGCAATCAATATTGGTTTTATTTCCAGCATAAGCTGTGATTTTGGTTTCCAGCCCAAGATTGTAAACAAATCTAGTTTGTCCAAATATATTGGCAAGAAGACCTTGTTGCTCTTCTGATGGGAATATTCTATATTTATATGCCTTTAACATTAAAATGGGCCGTCAATGAATTTTATGTTTTTTGTATTATATAATCCATAACAAGTTCCATAATCACCTTTTTCATTTATGAAATCGGTATGGTAATCCCCAAAATATTTAAGTGAATTATATCCAAGTTCCTTAATGAACTTTTGATAGAACTTATTGTAATCCCAGTTATATGTGTCCGAAATTTCTCCAAGCAAATCACCAAACTGCACATTTGGATATAGTTTATCGTCAATATCTGATTTAACATTCAGATTAAACATTTTGTTAAACAAATCCAAAAGTTTTTGTTGTTCAGCACCATTAATTCTCTTATTCATATCTAAAACTGGTTCATCCAATTTAATTGAGAATTTGCATATATACTTGCCTAATTGTTGAGATATATTTGGTGATTCAGAGAAATATATTGCATGACCAAACAATGCAACATCATTAGCTTGTTCTAAACTAAAATCAGCTTTCATCATGTGTTCCAAACTATTGCCTCTGTGATAACATATTATTTCACCAGAACCAATTTTTGATAGTTCTTCTTTAATTATCTGCCTTATGTACTTTTTAAAATCCAATTTTGTGATTATAGATGAAATGTTATATCTGTAAATAGTCGAATTTTTTGTAAAAGTTTGTTTTCTGTGAAAACTTTTACAAAAAATTCTTAACTATGTCCAAAAAATCAAATTACACATCAACAAATCGCTCAAAACACTATTTAAAAGCACATATCATCTTTGCTGTTAAATATCGTAAACCACTTCTGGTTGGTCAATTAAATGATGATATGAAGCAACTCCTTCAAAATATATCTGATGGGTCAGATTTTGAGATTGAAATAATGGAGTCTGATGTAAATCATATTCACTTTCTCATTAAATATATTCCACGCTTGTCAATCAGTTCTATTATTCATAAATTAAAACAAGAGTCAACGTTTCACATTTGGCGTATGCATCAAGGTTTTCTTTTAAACCAATTTTGGAATGAGAAAACCTTTTGGTCTGATGGTTATTTTGCCTGTTCAATTGGTGAAGCTTCACCAGAAACCATTCGTCAATATATCTTAAATCAAGGTTAAATCATTACTCCGTTGGTCGCTTATATCCCATCGGCTGAAGACCGATGGGTTTTACGCTCCAAAATATAAATATTATCAGTTGTTACATAAAACTTGCTTCAATGACATTATAGCAAATTTAATAGATAAAATCCCGTCCATAATAATATCATAAAATATCCTTTCCCCCTATCGATTATTTCCGAATAGCCTTGAGTATACTGTAAATGATATTCATCGCGATCTTTTTTTGAATTAAGAATAATCTTTGAGATAATATCCTCAATTAATACAAGTGTTGAGATTAATGCAAGTGCAAATACAATAGTTTTAATTGTTATCATGATATCTATTTTTGAATTGTTTTATAATTTTTAACGTAATATTTTAAATAGCCATAATATGCTAAGAATTTTTCTTTAGCCGACATTTTAGGTAAATCTAGTTGAAATTCAAATCTAAAATTATAGAATAATTGAAAATAAAATGGAAGATGTTTTAAAATAATATTTCTTGCCATTTCATTAGCAGTTTTTTCACTACGGTCGTTATTTAATTTAATCGCAAAATGATGTCCGAGTTCATGAAAATGTGTTGAATAATAATTCGCTAATCCATATTTCATTAATTGCTCTTTAGCTAATAATATGTGGGGATATTGATACCTCTTCTTATTAATTGGTTTGGTGCCGACCATTAAACATATTTTATCAATCGGCATACCATATCTTTTTTCAAAATTTTCAATTTCCACCAACAATTCATCAATTCTTTTTTGATTTTCAGTTGGCATATGAACATATAATCCAACAGCAAATTCATTTGGATTAGTTTCGTTAGCGTTCATCTCATCATAGTCCACATTAAATATATTGATATTCTCATTGTTACTAATTATTTGCAACACATGTTCGACATAATTAATTAAAACTGGATGTTTTTTAAAATCAAATTTCAAAAAATATAATGTTAATGATATATCCCATAAGAAGTATGCTATAACAACAATACTCACAGATATTAATACTAAAAGGATTATTTGAAATATGTTCATGTCATTTCATTTTAGCAAAGTAAATTTTTTCTGGAAATTCATTCATCACAAATTTAGTTACATCACATAACCATACCTTTAAATTCATGAAATAGTTATTATATGTATCGATTTTATAATTAGCACCATTAAACCAAGTTTTATTTAAAAATCCCAAACAATTGGCGTTTTCAAACATTTCTGTTGATACAAGTAATTTAACGTTGGCTTTGCCTTCGCTGATATAATCAAGTAATGTATCAGCACCATCAACCATTTGCAATGATGATTTACGCCCAGTCCATTCAGGCAAGTCAATATACCATTTCTTTTTTTCTTTAACAAAATTCAGAATCATCATAAATATTTTATGAGTATTACGTAGAAAATGTTTTTGTGTTACAATTTAGTAATTGTTTTTCCATTGTAAACAACCACCATTGATGGAAAAGGTGCTGCAGTTAATTTATATTTCTTCTGTGCTAATCGGTATTCTTCTTCAAGTAGTTTGTTTTTAAATTTTAATCTACCTTCAAGAAATCTCACTTCGGCTTTGTTCTTAACGTATTTATGAAACCATTGAGTATCAGTTCTTGATGGAACCAACATAACAATTACTATGTTATTTTTTACACTTTCTTCATAGCATTTCCTCAGCCATTTAATTATCTCACGACCATAAGGCGGATTCACAAACACTGTTTCATCTTTCCAATCCTTTGATAAGCCATCGGTTTTAATTGTATAATACTTGTCACATAAGTGATTTTCATCTGTTGCACAGGGATCAAGAGTGAAATTAAATTCTGAGTTTAATTCGTTATAAAACTCAATAGGTGTTTCCCATTCATTGGAAACCGAGCTAAACATTAATTCTGTATTCATAACTTATTTTCTTTTAAATAAATTCAGAAACCATTCCAAAACGGGCATTGAACCAGTTTCAAGTGTGTGATTATCATACAATTCACAATCGACACATTCTTTTAATTTTGTCATTCCCGCTGTGTCAATATATTTGCAATCACATTTGTATTTGTAAGGACATTTCATATTAATTAATTTTAATTATTTCCAATCAGCATAATCATTATTAAATTCATCATCATAATCAGGATCAGGATGAGCAATATTATCACCATAAATCTTTTTCCATTCAGATTGATTTTCCATCATGTATTTCCAATTATAATAATGATTGGGTCTTTCAGCAATTCCAACCATAATATAATTATAATGATCAACACTAAGATTATTGTTCACTTTAACATTATTTATTGTTGCCAATCCTCCAGCAAAATCATCAGCGCCATGATAAACATACATGGCAGATGGTACATAAATTTTTTGATTAATTTCGGGTTTTTCCATCTTAAATTATTTTATGTGTAAAATAATTGCAAACATTATAATTTAATACAAATCTTCGCTATATAATTTATTGCCGCTAAAGTTTAATTTATCAATTTGACCACAAGCTAATGCAATTTTTGCACCTTCTTCTCTATCAACAAATCTGTTTTTATTTGTTAAAAATCCCTGTACTTCTTCACCGGCTTCATGTTGATATTTTCCAGTTATTGCAACCATTTGATATAAGCAATGCGGATGTCTGTGTCCACAAAACACAATTCCAGTCTCACAATTTTGCGGACGCAGTAAACTACTGGGAATGTCATTATTAACTAATGGTAATTCTTTATACCAAATTGCTGCACAGAGTATTTGCTCGATTAGATTTTCTTTCATAATAACTCATTTTTTATTATTTTTTGTGTACTCCAATGACCATGATTATTTTGTACATGATTCTTTCGTACATATTTACCACAAACATTACGGAACTCGCTATAATGATATTCCCGTGATAATCTAACCACATAGCCTTCAATAGTATCTGGATTAGTTTCCATACGGTTGTTAAGTTCATTAATGACATTCATGTCCCAAATACCTTTATATAATATTGGTACAAGTGTTAGCCCAAGTAATTCTGCCCATTCCTCAGTTTCGTTCCATGACAAACAACAATTCTTATCATCCCAAATACTGAACATATAAAAATATGTGCTAAGGGCATTACCTTTTTCAATTGTATAATGAATGGCATGTTTCGCATATATATTTTCACCGCATACTCTCCATTCATCAGGAATATTATACCCATGTTGTGCCCATAGATTCTTCATCCAACTACGTGATGGATGGCTACTACTTTCAATTGAACGTGCGTGTTCATAATCTCTATACCACGTAGTATTTTCACCATCAAGTTTTTCGGTTATAATAACTTCTTGGCCATCAAAAATTTTTGTGTCTGTCATCATTCTATCATCACGATTCATGCCCGGAGACCAAGGTAAATGATATGTACGAGGATACTTAATTCTATCAGTAAATAAATGTAGTACATTTGTTAATATTTTCTGTACTGACGCATCATCAAATAGTTCGCCTTTAATTCTCGTATCATTTTTTAATATTTCATTACCCCATTTATCATATTCAGCATCAAAATAAAAATGATCAGGATATATTATATTGGTAATACCAGCTGCTTTTCTAATCTCATCACATGTTAATATTGTTTGTTCAGCTAAAATATGATGATCTGAACATAAGCTTGCGCCATTATCAATAAAATAACCTTGACTTTCACCCCATAAACGCCTTTCAATTATATGATGAGCATCCATTGCTGGCTTAGAACATATTACACATTTATGTCCGTCTCTTTTAAAAACAGATTCTCTAAAAGTATTTCTATCTAATGCAATATTCATTATCTTTTTTTTTCAATTATACGTAAAATTTTCATAAATGTTATTAATGACTATTTATTAAACCAAATTATTGTATCAAAGTCATTGCGAATTGAATTATGCTTAACATCAGAAGGATAAATTGTAATATTAGATATCTTGCCATCTTTAACATAATCACCGCTACCATCATAATCAATAAACCCACCAGACTTAACACGATCAATAAAATCTGATAGCGGCATCACGTCACCATAATCAGGTAATTCCGATAATTCATATGGCATTATCATGCGTTTTTCTCTATTTAATTCGTTTCGAATATTCCATACTTCGTTCATATATGCTTTAAAGTCATTCCATGATTTAAAAACATCAAAATTTTCTTGTTCGAACTTGTCGAGTTTTTTATATTCGGCAAGTTTTTTTTTATCCCATTTTTTGATTTTATTGTCAATAACTGCATTAATTATTTTGAGTTTAATCTCAATTTCTTCGAGTCTATTCATTATATTTTTATTTACTTAATCCATGAATAATAAAAAATACAACCACAATTAATACTGCCATCCAATTAAAATTAGGTGGTTCGGGTGTGTTGGGATATTCATCATCTAAATCTGGATATTCATACGGAATGTATTCATCAGTTCTGGATGAATGACTGGCTCGACTTTTCTCAATGGCATCAATATCGTCAGTACTAAAAACACGCATGCCATTACGTTCGTAACATATTCTTCCCTCATAATCAGTTTTATTCCAACTCATAATATTCCAATATTAACATTTTCACCGTTCTTTTTGAAAGTATTTATGATTTCTTCAATTTCATCAGCATCAAATAATTTGATTTTGGTTATGTCCATTCCCCATTCAAAATTTCCCCACTCATTATTTCCGTAAAAATAAACACCATTAATGCCACTAAAAACAAAAAATTTCTTTTTATTAACACATGCCGGAATGATATCCCAACTTCGAGGAAACATAAATACAATCTCATTAGCTATTGTAGTTGTTGATGTCTTACTTGGGTAAATTGGTGATTTTAACATACACCGATTATTCTTTATCTCCAAGAGATTATATCCTTTTGCCGTTACTTTTATTAACTTAACAAGTTTTTTGCGCAGATAATATTCATTACCTAAAATAAGCACAACATTTTTAAATCCACCAATATAATTGTATTTCATAATTAATTTAATTCTTGAGTTTCTTTACCATCGCAATTATCGCCACGAGCAACAATCGTTTCCATTGCCACACGTGAATCCAAATACTTTTTCATTTCCGTATTTTTTACACATTCAAATCCGCTACCGCCAATAACAAGATAGCGACAACATTCATTCCCCTGTCCGATCTTACAGACATTTTTCACGTGTTCATTCATAGCAATAACAAACAACAGTGTTTATATTTCTTTCCTGAACCACATGGGCACTTATCATTACATTGAATAGTAATTGGAGTTGGCAATTGATATGGCGGGTCTTGAATATCTTCCTCAACACCATTAAGATGATTGATTTCATGCTGCCAAATCTGTCCTTCAAATCCTCCGTATATTTCGTTTTGATGATAGTTACCATCCATGTCGTAATAACTAACTTCAACAGCACGACTACGCTTGGCGATAACTAATTTATGATTCCAAGTCAAACAACCTTCAACCTTTGTTTCAATCATGCCAAGATATTTGGTGATTTCTGGATTGATAATTAATTTCCACGTACCGGCCTTTATTGCAAAAACTCTCATTGCAAACCTCTCATCATTTAAGCTCGTTTGATTAGCAGCCAGACCCACCGCACTTTGTTTAGTACTGGCATAATCTAAATATGCAGTTAATACTTCACGATTCTTTTCTATATATGTTCTATCATCACAGTCAATCATTTCGACTTTCGGAGTCTGTTCGTTAGGTATTATATCAAAATTATATTCCATAGCAATTAATATGAATTATAAAAACGTAATTTGGTTACACCTTTGGGTAATGCCAGTAAATCCACATCGAATCCTGCTGTCATATCACCATTATATTTAAGATAATGAACGCCTTCAATTAATTCTACCTCAAGTTTTTCTTCAAGTAATCTAAGATAACCAAATTCAGAATTAAAATACTTTGCGGTTTGTTTGGGTAAATCCACTTCAGCTTCTAAACAAGCCAATAATACCTTTTTGTGCCGTTGATACTCAGTATCAACATCTGGAATAAATCCTTTAATATGTGTTGACATTCCCATAATTACTTTTTTTAATTTCATTTAGTGAATAAAGATACGTAAAATTTTTATAAATGTTACAAATACCGAAAATAATACATTTCATACAGGCATAATTAAGACATACTGCATTCATAAATGTTTTTAATAAATTACTTTTCAATATTTTAGTGGTATTCAACAAGGATATTAACCACCTTTGAGTATTCGCTCAAGATGATTGATAGTTCATCCCGTTTCTTTGCTGTACAGAATTTCAGACTACATTTGGTTGAGCGGATTAGTTTCATTGTTGTTTAATAAATGTTAAAAGCAAATTGTAATGATTTGGATAATAGTTTTTGCTCTACCCCAATTTCAGCAATAATAATTACATCTTCATTGTTTCGAAGTGTTTCATCAATTAAATCGCATAGATCAACTTCACTAATGGCCATTTTTCTTGTTTCTAATTTTTCTTGAACATTTGGATAAAAATCTTCAAATGTAACATAAACAATATCTTTGTTAATTTTTTTCATTTCTTTAAGTTTTAATTTAAATTATTTTTATTAAATACGATATTTTTATAATAAAATTACAGAATTTTTATTTTTTTTTCATATGTTTTTATTTAAAAGATTTAAAATTCATTTCATCATCTACGTAACCAATAATATCATAAGATGAATCACAATCATATCCACCACTATAATGATCATATGATGTAATATACGTAGTTTCAACAACCACATAATTGGTATGGGGAAAGACAAATTTTGCATGGTCTTCTTCGGTATTTGCTATGAAGTTTGATAGTATCGATTTAAAATCAATATTTTTAAATAAGTCTTCAATGCCAGCCTGACTAATTTCTTCCAACAAATTAGCATCAACAGTCTTTAAATTAAAGAAAAGAAATTTTTTATTATCACTTTCTTCTATCATGCCAGTATATTGATGAAAATATCTGGCGGGCATTATTTTATTATTACCATCATTATTGGTATTAATTGTAAATTCGGGCAAAAACTCAAATACTTCATCAGGGTCTCTATGCGAGTTTCTTAGGCGATAAATATAGTTATTGGATATTTCATATAATTCCACACCTAGTAGGGATTTATAAACTGACTTACCTTCTTTCATAATATTATTTATTTTCGTTGTGATATTTTTCAAAATCTCTTCTGAGTTGACTTACTTTGCTAAAGTCTTCTTGTAAGTACTTGACGATTTTTTGAACATTGCCGATATATTCATATTCTTCACGTGATAATTCTCTGACAATTTCTTCACTATCAACAGGACCAACTTGATCATATCTACATATATAGTGCTTATTATCAATTATTTTCAAATATTCATGTGATTTTAACGCATCATCTAATAATGCTTCAGCACATTTAACTCGTTCCACGTTAACTTCTGTGCGGAGATTCGCATATATTTTCATAATTATTTAATTTGTTTCAAGAACCATTCATAACATTCTTGTGATTTATTACCTGTTTCATTATCGCAACGATAAAAGGTTGTGTAAAGACTGATAACATCTTCAAGATATAGTCCGGTAATTAATTGAAGCACACGCTTTTCTGCTTTGTCCCAATCATTTTTTCTATCGCCAACCGACCAAGCATTATATGCTTCATCATGTAATTGAATTATTGTTAAGATATTCTCATCTTTTACATATTTTTCAGCAAATCTTCTAGCGATCATGCCATGATGGTTTTCACCAGACTTAGGTTTGGTCTGATCGACTTTGTGTTTAAATGTATCATGAAGCATTGCAATTAATCGCAATGAATTTCTATCTGCATCATTACAATATTTATCAACATTAGCCAGTACTTCTTTGACATGGTAAATTATTTCACCTTCTGGGTGTCCGGGTCTTGCCTTACCTCTCATTACTCCATCGATGAAGTCATTGTCGTTAATAATTAATAACTCCAACGAATTTTCTGGCTGAATTATGTGTTTAATTAAAGATTCTTTTTCCATGTTTATATTAATTTTATTTCAAAGCGTTTGCTCATTTTATCCAATGTAGCTTCTGGGACATTATGAACGTTCTTGCCATTATGTCTGTTCTCAATAACAACAGAAAATACTTTATAACCACATGTCTTAGCCAAATCCAGATATGGTTGAAGTTCCTTTTCAGTTGTCGAAGTATTTGCAATGACTACTGGTGATGTGTCAATCTGCATAAATCTTCTACACTTACGTTGACACCATTCATGTGAAAGACTAACAGTTTCTGGCTTCCACTTGTATTGACCCTGATGTGTTACATAATCATCAGCACTGCAAATTGCTTTGGTGTTAAGTAGTTTAGCAAATGTAGTCTTACCACTTCCCGGTAATCCTCTTAATATGATCAGCATTTTTTCCATAATGTAATTATACGTTAATTTTTTTAAATTGTTACATAATCTAACTTAAAATAACTGAATTATTTTTAATTAATTCATCTAATTCTAATTTAAGTGGTTCTTTGTAAGAACTACTTCTGTCTTTCATGTTTAATCTAATTTATTTGATAGAACCGTGCATGTTCTTTCAGGACGGCTCATTGCAACATAACGCAATTTATTTCGTTCAACAATATCCCAATTTAAATTAATATCTGACTCTATAACTAGGCTGTGTGTATACGTTGAGCCTTGACTCTTATGTATTGTGATGAAAAATCCATAATAAATGTCTTTAACAATAATTTCATTTTTATCTCTATAATCACCGTTTATATTTTTATCGATTGTTTTCATTAATAAATTATTACGTCTGAATTGATAATATTTATACCATTGCTTTTTATCCGATTTACCCATCTCACGAAAAAAGTCATGCATTTGTGCGTATAAGTATAAATTATTATTATCATTTACATCAATGATAAAAACATCCTCATATTTAAATCGACCAGTTTCTAATTCTTCTTTTATTTTAACTCGAAAACCTTTAATACCATAAGCATTTTCTTCTAAATTAGATTTCTCAATAACATAATAATCAGCACTATTATCGATAATATTATATCGATTTTTTTCATCAGAAATACTTCGATACCCCATAATCACATCACCAACTTCAACAATATCAGCATTTTTACCGAATAATTCATCTCTAACTAATTTATTTGCTGACATAACTGTATCATTTTTCCATGCCAATCCCTTACAAAAATCAATATTATTTTTATATTCATCTGATTTGAATTTACTTAATACTGCTTTTCGAAATTCAGCTTTATCTATTGTAAATATAATACCATCACCATTAGCATTAATTTTAGTTCGTCTTTCAATACCACCATCAACAGTATTTAAATTATCTCTCAATGTATCATACATTGGTAATAATGGATTTCCATCAGTTTGTCTTTCAACCTTAGTTAGAAAATGTTTTTCTATTTCATCATCAACAAAAACCATAGAAATCTTCTCACCTATCGGAGGCAACTGACAAGCATCTCCAACAAAAAGTATTTTAACTTTACTGTTTTTTGTTTTTTCTTTAATCAGCTCAAGTAATTGCAAGTTCATTTGTGGCACTTCATCAATCACAATCCAATTATAATCATTAATCCGTGACATTGCTATTGGTGCAAATTGTGGGTTATTTGGTGAAAAATTTTCAAGTTCAAGATCAGGACGCAAACCTAATAACGAATGTAATGTGGTACTACTGCGTTTAGTGGTACGTGCAATAATTTTTTTAGCCTTATGCGTCATTGCAGATACTGCCACACCACCACGATATTCATCCAATATTTTCTTAATGAGGGTACTTTTGCCACTTCCAGCGTGACCTGATAATGTAAAAAATGTCTTATTTTTAGTTTTTAGCCATAGTCGTATCTTCTTAACACCTTCATATTGCTCGTCATTTAAATTAATTATTTTTTTATTCGGAAGAATTAATTCTCTATCCGTGGTTGTTTTTATTTTTTTTGATTCCGTCATTTTTTTGCATCTCCTGAAAAGCCTTTAACGGTCTTACCATTTGATTCAAATTTACTGCTTGATATGAAATTTTTCATATCTTTCAATTCATCAATCACGTCATCGACGTTTTTATTAAAAATATAAACTCCTTTAATTAATTCACCAAGATGTGCTAATGTCAATCCCTCGCTTTTTTCAACGAGTTCGTCAATATTAGTTTTTAGCAAATCATCTGCGGTTATTTTATTTTCAAAATAATATTTTCTCACGGAAGAATTCGGTGGGCCGATGTAATATCGTTTATCAAATCTTGATGGCCTGTTTAATATTCTATCTTTGAGCTTTTCAGGATAATTGGTATTGCCAATAAACACAACATTATTTGTTTGATTTAATCCATCGAGGATATTTAATAATAACGTTTCGTTATCGTTATGTAATAGCAATCCATCTAAGTCTTCGATGAGAACTAAAATTGGTGTATCTGGTTGTATTGTTCTTAATATTTTTGGAACAGCTTGTGCATATTTCTCCAACATATGACCATTATTTATTGAGAAAACAACGCCATTCATTGTATTTATTATTATTTCCGAAAGTTGGGCAGTTATTGATGTTTTACCACATCCGGGTTCACCAAATAATAATATTCCACGTTTGTACGCATAACGATATTTTTCAAATAAATTCTTATTATTCCAAAAATATTTAATATCATCAATTATTGAGTTAAATACTGGATTTGGTAAATCCAATAATTCATCTAATACAACCGATGTTTTTATAAAAAAAAATACCTCTCGTCTATTTGACCATTCAATATCATATTTTCCTGCTGGCAATTTATTTGTTAATATTATATCACCTACTGGGTAATATTCATTATTTGACTCTTTTTGCCATTGGCAATATCCGCCGGTATTGACTTCTTCAGTTGAAACTTTAATACTCGGTACTTCAATTGGTTCCTCTGACTTTTCAGTATTTTTCGTATAACTCATGTCGTTATTCATTTAATTTATTATAAAATTTTAGTGCTTGTTTTATTGTTTCATCATGATGAAAAGCCCAATTATATTCATCAGCGTATCTACCAAAAAAATCTATAAGTGGTATCCATTTGACTTCGGCTGTTTCGTGATCTGTATATTTCTCAATATCAATTGGAAATTCATTCATTGCTTCATGGAAATCATATACTGAAAAATATAATAACGATATGTTTTGTCTTGCATCTTTATTTGGATCGGATTGAACAAAAAATGGTTGTTCTTTATTATTTCCGAGTAAATATTTTTTATATTTGGGGAGATATAGTGAAGTTTCTTCATATACTTCTCTTACCATACCTTCATACCCGCTTTCCTTCCAATCCATGTAACCACAAGGTACACCATATTTTCCAGCTTCATCACGCATCCTTTTTGACCTTTTTGTTATTAATACTTGTATTCCACCAACAGTTGGTATTGCAAATACGACACCAACAACAGCAACGGCTCTACTTATGAAGTAATCAAGTTCTTGTTTACCTTTTTGGGAAGTATAACGAAATTGAATTCTTTCATTGGGGATGTTATTAAACACTATTTTGTCTTCCATATTATAAATTTTTGTTACTTAATTTAATCACACGTTCTTTCAAAGTCCAGATTCTCATTGTGCCCAAACGAGCTACTTTAAATTGTTCTTCAACAGTTAATTTTCTCGAACCTTTGATTTTAGTTGCTTTCTTTATTATGCTTACCGATATTTTCTCGGTCTTGTTATAATTAAGATATCTTTCACAAACAATTACACCAGCATTTTCAGGTATTAAATGCTTGACCCGTTCATATATGTTAACGGGAAAAGCATAATAAAATTCAGTAATCCTATGTTGAATATCAACATGATTATGTTTCTTTTCAAAATCTTTCAATAAATCTGCTTTACTGATTTTTATTTCAATTTCAACTGCAACGCCTGACCGTTTTACTACGAATAAATCACATTCATGCAATCCCGAAAGCCCCCATGAAATATTTGGAACAATTATGTTTTGTCTGATATTAAACCATCTGGCAATTGCCACCTCAATTTCAATTGTTTTAAGCGGTTTGAATTTAGTCTTCGTCTGGACAGACATAGCTATTTACTTGTTGCTCAATTAATGTAATCTTTGTTTTTTGTTTAAGCGCTTCAAGTTTTTCATTAAAATTACTGCCCTCAATTAAATGAAATTCACTAATATTTTTATAATCGAGATTGCCATCGAGTGATATTTCAGCATCAAAACCATTTTTTAGCAATTGCAACCAAATGAATCGCATAATTGTTGATTTACCTGAATTGCTAAGTCCTGTTATTGTTACGTTGATTCGTTTATTCATAATAAATTCAGATTTTTTAATGACTCGATAAAACTACTTAATTTCTCACCATCAGTTATTTCACTAATACTTTCTTCATGGAAAAAGCCAATACGATAATTATCGGGTTCATCACATTCATCGTCACTACAACTAATAAGAAATGTATTACCATCGGTTACTTCATAGATGAAATACTTAAAGGCAGTGCTTCCACTTTCTTCAACACTTACGTTTACTTCTTTAAATCCTAATTCCAGTAATAATTTTTCAGTTATCATTTTCTATAATATTTAGTTATTTTATATTTAAGACCAGACTTACTAAGTTCCCAGTCTTGATTAATTTCGCCATCAAAGTTAGTAAATAATTTATCAATCGGAAACATTTTATTACCATTTTCATAAATTTTATCAACCCAAGTAATTATTGCCTGATCGCAATAATCAATTAATCGTTCATATAACATTGCTCCACCAGCAATATAAACCTTTTCAACATTTTGAAGATAATCTAAATGTTCTAACAATGAATTAATATCATTAAATTGAATCACGCCTTCACGCAACACATCCCAATGCTTATTAGAACTTGAGTTTAAAACAACATATTTTCGATTATCAAATGCTTTCTCAGGCAATGTCAAATAGGTGTTATAGCCAACAACAACCGTGTTATTAATAGTTGTTGCTTTGAAATGTTTAAAATCTTCTGGAACATACCAAGGAATTTTATCATCAATACCAATTATACCGTTAGTACTAACCGCAGCAATTATTGTTAAATTCATAGTTATTATTTTTAGTAATTAAAATATCTTTGAGTTAGCAGCAATGCCATTACAGTAACTTGCTAATTTCTTCACTTGACAAACCAATACCGTCTTCACAGTAATTTTTAGATGATATATTTAATAGTTGTTCATTAATTAAGTGCATAGGTATTATCATTGCCCCACCACACAAATTACACGTTTCAACTCCACTACTTATCGAAGTAGGTGAGCCATACCAATTTTGAACCATTACCTTACCATCTCCATTACACTTTGGACATAATTGATACGGCACTGTTGCTAACACAGTATAACCGCAATTGGTGGGTTTCTGCGTTTTTGTTGCTTTTGTTTTCTTTTCCATGTTATCTGAATTTGAAAGTCACTACTATTTAATCCACTAACTGACGGTTATACACAAACGTTAATTACACGTGTTTAGGTCATAAACCGAATTAAAATGTTTTCTCAGAGATTTAAGTGTTAAATGTTTTTTTCCATTATCATGTAAATAATTTTCATTTTTTCTACAAAGTCGATAAATTGATTCAGCATGACATTGACTGAATACTAATATTGCGTCTGCTTTCCATGATTTATTTCTTTCTTCGGGATTATCAATTATTTCAGCAAAATAGTTTAATGCAACCCTTAATATATCCGTTGCTGTAATATATTTTGTTTTAAATTTTTCCCATTCATTCCCACAGGCATTACAATGATTAATTTTAGTTGTTGTTACCATAACATTTCCATCAATCTCACCAAATCCAAATCTAACACTACCAGTTATTTTTGACTTGCTTTGTGATAAAACGATTTTATCTACAATAACATCTTTTTTACAGTGGGGGCATTTATTATCATGATATTGTTTATTTTCTATTTGGTCTTTATATTCGGACTTTGCAATAATAGTACATCTTTCATTAATAAGTGCTAAATCATTATCAATAATTTTTTTATGTTGTGCTGATGAAAAATTTAATATTTTACGAATATTTATCATTATGCCAATTTTTTGTCCTTTATTAAGTCACGGAGAAATTCATTTTTAACACCACCAATTGATCTTATCCATTCTTTATAGTGTTCATTTTCTTTTAATGTTTCAATTGCAGTTAATCTTAACTCAACAATTTGTTGTGATGAATATTCGCCCCTATAAATACTAACTAAATAATCAATAAAATCAGGATAATCTTCTCGATTAAAAACTCTTTCATCACATATAAAACATAGAGCAGTTAGGGCATCGTTTAAATCGGGTTCATGAAAGAATGAAAATGGTATGTCATTTTCTTGTAATTGATCGCCTATTTGATTTAAGGTTCCTTGTGAAATGCCCTCAAAATCTCTCTGTCCATTTGTTGTTCCACCATTTAAAATTATCCATGTTTTCCAATTCGTAATAAAATCAATATATTCATCTGTCTTTCCAAAATGCTGTACATACTCTAATGCTGAATGACCGCATTGTATCCCAATTTGAATACCTGTTAGTTGATAGATTGTAAAAAAGTACATTCTTTTTTCTAATTCTTTAAGTTCTTTCATAATATTAAGTTTTAATTACTAAAATCATAGTCATTATTGAGATAATCATTTAAAAATAATAATGCTTTATATGCAGATAAGTTGTTATCATAGCATTTGTGAAAATATTCAATATTTGCATATAATATTTCACGATCATGTGTATATTCACTGCTTCTTACACCAACATCGATTAGGTATTTCTCAAATGAGAATAATTTTTTATTCATTCCATTTATGTTTAGGTAGCATATGTGAATAATCTTCTTTATCAGACATCTTTTCTTCTAATTCTTCTAATTCATTCCATTCATTATCTGACATACTATGATGCCAATCATGCCAATGCTGAAACCATTTCCAATAATCACCATCAGGTCTATTTTGTGCTGAATCAGGATCGACACCAAATCTAATTAGTTGTTGAACGCAATATGCTTGATTTTCCGAAAGTCTTTCAAGTTCAGTTTGCATTTCAGGTGTAATCGTTAATCTGTCATGACTTGCATCATGATTGGTTCTCCAAATAATGCCACCAATCAAATCGATGTAAAAATAACTTGTTACTTCGTCAAAGCCATCAATTTCATTTTTTTCTTCTGTTGTTATCATAATTTTTATTGTTTTCTCTTATCATATTCCCTGCTCTTTGCTTTAAAGCTAAGTCTATTGAATGTTGAACGCAACGTCTTTGCTTTTGCCACATCACCAATTGCCACGTATACATGTCCTTCAATGATTTGATTGGGGTTATTGCCAAAAACTGTCATGCCATTATCTGCAGCAATCAATAAATCATCAGGATTTTCAGGCAACGTAAAATTCATGTCCAGAATTGGTACAGTTTCTAAACCCATTTCCTTAATCATATCAATGAACACCAAATATTCATAGTACCGTGAATTGTCAATATCATAAGCATTGTAGAATCTAATTGTTTTATCCTTCAACTTGTAAATATTCCCTTGAATGCCCTCACCAACTAATTCACCTTGAATGGCGAAATTTTTGATGTTATTGTCAGCTGCGTATTTACGCATTTTATCTTCAATACCCATTTTGATTGCTGTTGACCAATATGAATTAACCTTTTCGTCACCTTCTGGCCGCTTATAGTTTATACTTCTACCACCACAACCAAATTCATCGTTTTTTAGATAACAAAAGATGCTCGACCCCTCTAATTTTTCACTCTTTACATACCTGAATTTCCTTAAAGTATCATACTTATCAACTAAATTTTCCAATCTTTCTTCATCACTAACAAGTATTCCAACCGTGGCCAAATCACTTAATTCAATACCATCAAGACTTGTCTTTTCAGGTGCTACATATTGAGTGACACCGAGAATATCTGTCACATCAATACCTTCGACAGTATCAATATTTCCAAGTGCTGGTGATAATCGTGACTGTTCCAATTCGTTAATATGCCATTGTAATTCAGTTGGTAAGATCGACAATGGAAAACATATGCCTTGGCTTAAAGTTTGAAAAATTTCCCTTGTTTTGATACGGAACTTACGTTCACGTAAAAATTCAAATTCAGGCTTAGTATTTAGTTTAGAGATTTCAGCCATTTTCAATTTAATCACGTTCTTTTCATCATCAGTTTTTGCTTTAGACAATGATTTCTGTAATGATTTCCACTCCAATTGTAGACTTTCAGGTAAGCCATCAGGCAAAACTGAATCCACTTCAATATAAACACATAATGAACCGGGTTTGAACTCACCTTTCTTGCCCACCACATGCCAGCCTCGGATTTTCAATAATTCAAGGTTCATCGAACCCTCAATTTCACTAACTTCTGAAACCCTTGCTATTGTCGCTAATTTTCTGATATTAGCTACATCATTGATATTATCTATACTTTCCATTTCAATTGTAATTTTAATTTGTTTCTTTCCTTATCTTTCAGTTCTTTACCATTTCTGCCCACATGAAATTTATAACATTTACTGCACTTATATGCAACGACCTTATGAATTACATGGTCTCTTGAGTTAATATTCTTTGCGGCTTTAATTGCATCCGCCATTGTATTATATGGAACCTTTTTTTTATAAATTGGTTGCGAACTTTCATTATATCTTTTAAGTGTTTGACATTCCATGATTATATCATACGTAAATTATTAATATTTGTTACAAATTCACATGAAATGTTCAGGGCACGCATCATTACATAAATCATTAAAATTATTTTTATTCATTTCAGACTAGTTTTTAATTAAAATACCTCTTCATCGCTCCAATGTGGCAACGGACAAAATCTTCCAGTTTTCTCTGGTTCCCCATCTCTCATTTGAGGACAATTAGGATGATTGCATTCTCCATCAGAACCTGCCATACAGTTTTTTAATTCAGTTTTTGATTTTTTACGAAGATCACAACACAAATTATACAAGTCGTAATAAGCATCATCCTCACAATTATCAACGCCACTTTTTGAAGGTGATTTTGCCCCAAATCTAAGTAATGTATAAACTGAATCACTCTTTAGCATATCAATTAATTCATTAATTTTTTCGTCAATATTAAGCTCAATTAATTCAAAGTCATCAAAGTTAACCATATTTTTGTAATAATCAACTAATTTATCAATTGTTGTTTCGACCGATAATAATTTAGGCAGTTCTGAAATAAAAACAATATTTGTCCCGTTTAGATTTAAAATTTCAATAAATTCTTTAGTACTTGTTTTTCTTAATGCTTTAGCTATCATTTAATTTCCTCCTTCTTGATTTTAAATTTATCGTTATTGACTTTCAATTCTTGTTTAAGTTCATTACCTATATCAACAGCAGCATATCTAGCATTAACGTAATGACTTAAATCCCTTTTTAAATATTCGATGCCATTTACCACGGCAATACCATAATACACATTTTGCCGGGGTTTAATTAAATCTTGGATTGGTTTTAATTCAACCTCAACCAATAGCTCACCTTGTATCTTATCTATGACATAAACTAATCGATAACTACCTTTAGATATCATCGTTATATTGATGATGATTCGTTAATTTCAATACATTCAGCTAATGTATTTGCAATGTTCTTATCGTCTCTAAAATGTTTATAAACGGGATGAAGAACTGAATAATTGCCTCGACTATCTTGGGATATACCCGAACATTTAATTTCAACAATCTTACCCAATAACTTATCTTGATTAGTGGTAATATATTCCATATCTTCCTCATTAATTCCGGTTGGTGAAGTTTTTAATAAGCCATCTTCAGATTCAACATCGATTGATGAAATTAAGTTTGAATTCTTACCAGTCCCATAATTAAAACCCGTCGCTTTTAAGTCCAAGTTAACTTCCTTCTTAATTTTTATTTGATATGATGGTTTTGTGTCTGCCCATACACCATCTTTGGACTTGACGACAATTCCCTCACCATTTCTGGAGATAATTTCTTCAAAATGCCTAATAACATCATCCATTGTTGAAACTTCTCTGGTTTCAACCACTGATAACATCTTAAATCCTTGAAATGCTGTATTTAAGTCTTCAAATCTTTCACTGTACTTGCGATTGCATTTGCGGGTAAAATACTCATCAAGCGTAAGAATATCCCAAGCAGTGATACATAACCTATCAAGTGCTTCTCTATATGGCATGTGCTTGTTTTCAAATTTAGCCAATTCCTTTGATATGTCATCGCCATCAGCACGTTTTTTGGTAATTGAAATTAATGATGCAACAATACCATTACTTTCGTAGCGTGGTATGTTTTCAGCAACAGTTAATATAATACTTCCATCCAAGTTCTTTTTTATACACCTAATTTCACTACTCTTCATATTATAAATTTTATTTATGTTTACAATTATCAAAATGATATCTTTTCATATTACCTCCACCACCATATTTACCACAATACGGACATATCGATTTGGTTGAATTTCGTGGTTCTTTTAATTTTTTTTTTGTTTCTGATGAAACTATTCTACCCACATTTCCCTTTGATATGTTTTCACACCATTCTGGAGTAAATGTTCTTTTAATACCCCTTTTACTTTCAGATATTTTCTTCTTGGTTTCTTCACTCAAAATCTTATTTTTGCCATATATTGATAATATTTTTTTTGTTTCTTCACTAACAATTCTTCCCTTATTTTTTTTAGATATTTTAATTTTTGCCTCTTCAGTATGTTTTTTACCATAAAAAGGTGCGTTTTCACCCAAATATTTTCCCCTCTTACTTTCAGATAATTTTTTCTTAGTTTCATCGCTAACTAATTTATTTAGATGTGTTTTACTTATAATTTTTTTATGTTGTTCATTTGGCACATATCTTTTATCGTGGCCACGTTTTTTTCTCATTTTATCTTTAGCTTCTTCACTATGTTTTTTACCATACATTGGGTTATTTTTACCGCTAATATCCATGCCAGCCATTCCACCCGCAGACGCTAATGCTTGATTATAAAAATATTTAGATTTAACGACATCATATTTTATTTGTAATCTAAGTTCAGCTTCATATGCTTCTTTTCTACTAACATGTTCAGACAGTATTAATACTTCAAATAAGTCGAAATTTTCAATTAATTCATTTTTAAAAATTTCAGAATATTTTTTTGACTTAACCGACCCACGATATCCATTTTCAATTTTTTTTAAACTCGTTGACCCAATATAAAATGGTGGTAATTTTTCACCTGAATAAATAATTAAATAAGTTACATACATATAAATGAGATTTAACCATAAATACATAAGTACTTCTAATTATTCAAGTAATGGTGAAAATTTATTTAAAATATCCGAAACCGAATGGCAGATTCCATCAATTTCAATATAATCATCAGCATTAATTAAAATATTTAATTCACGACTTTTCATGGTAATTTCAGCATTAATGACACAATCTTTCAATTGTGATAACTCCCCAATGAATTTGGGATTATCTAAAATGGTTGGTTCTCCTTGTCTTGACTCATTATTTACCTCGCCACCTTGTATAATGCAATTGATAAATCTTCCATCCATTTTTTCTTGACTATAACAAGTACCTTTAGCAAGTAACTTTAAAACTAAATCCCTTGAGTAAGGTTTACAACCCAAATAGCCAACTTTTTCAATCAAATTAGGAAATACCTTATTGATATTTCTAGTGCCCATACCAATTTTACAATCCTTTTCGATTATGCGTTCGATAATATCTGCATCATCCCTATCAATATGCTCTAATACACCTTTTAAATGTGATATTGCTGAATTGCCAGTAATTTCACGATTACTTAATGCAGCTAATTGGTCAATTGCCCAACTCAGGGACATTCCATCGCCCCAGTCATAATCAGGTATTTGTTTAATATAAAACTTAACTCGTTTTGAGTTAGCTAAATATAATACTCTTTTTAAAAGTTCGTTATTCTCGTACTTGCTAAGAATATTCATCTTTTCATTAGTACCGGACTCATTTGAGATTTCGTCAAAAATTTGTTTAATTTTCATTCAAGTATATTTATTGTCATGTAGTTAGATGATTCAATTTTCTTGTCGGTATATAAGTGCATGTTTTTAATATATTTTGGTTTAACGAAGAAATGTTTAATTTTCAACAACATATTTTTCCATTTACTTTTATACCAAACATATTCACCATTAACCATTGTTGCCGTATTTATTATCACAAATGGCAATAATTTAAATCCATTTTCATTGCTCTGCTCAATCATTTTATATCTTTTTGTAAAGATATTCAATTAAATCAATACTACAAAACTTTTTAAATGCCCAGATCAACCATTTACAAATATTGATTATTGCCATTACACCAATAATAATAAGTGCTAATAGAATCATAATAATAACGATATTGTCATTTATTACTTTTAGATATTCTCCGAGTTCATTCATCAGATTTCAGCTAATATTTTATTTATAATTTCTTTAAATGCTCTGTATAACATATTTGGATAATATGGTGAATTAAATGAATATAAACCACATGAGAAGAATTCGTGACATTCAATTATAAAAGTTCCACTATCATTAACACCAACATCTAGTGTATAAGCAATTGGTGCTAATTCATATTCATCGATCATTTCTTTTATTGCATCGGCATTAGGAAATTTAGTGAATTCGCCTAAATAATTTTGTAGTCCCACTAACTTTCTATTATAAACGAAAGCACGCCATTCACTATCAATACTAATTACCTCAGAAAATTGATAATTACCTTTAGGAAGTTCATGGAGTTCATCTTCATTAAAGATACCGCAAATATTTTTTATTTTATCGTTAGATTTAACAAACATTTTTCCTTTTAAATCCTTTTCAGTTCCATTAAATATCTTTCTAAGTGAAAAACGTTCATTTAATAATTCAATAGGAACGTTTATTGGTTTAAGTGTGGTGTTATGAAATTGTTGTAGAAAGGCTAAAACAAACTCAACACTACCAATTGGTACATATGTATGGTGAAATGATTTAAAAACAAATTCCTTTTGATCAACGCCGGTATCAAAAAATCTATAATAGGTCTTATTATTAACATCATTTCTATTTAACCAATTTTTAAAATCAATAGATTTTAAAAGTGTAAAAGCAAAATCATGCTCAATTTTTTTATCAATTGTTTGAATTAAAAATTTCATAATCGTTATTTTGTTAATAACAAAGATATAACTTTAAATTGGTAATACAACATTTTTTAATAAATTTGTACTGACATGTGCATAAACTTCTGTAGTTTTTGAACTTGAATGACCTAAAAGATTTTGAATAATTCTTAAGTCGGTACCATTTTCGAGTAATGTTGTTGCATAGCTATGTCTCAACAAATGAAAATGATATTTATCGCCAATATATTTTTTAACAATTTCATTACATGATGCTGTTGAATATTGTAATTTATTTTGTCCATTAAATAGATATTCTTTTGGTTTATATTCAATAAAATACTTTCTCAGTAATTCTAAGTTATGCTCTGATAATGGGACAATTCTATCTTTTCTGCCTTTGGGTTGAATAACATAAATTATCATGCGTTTAGAATCAACATTTTCAATTTTTAAATTACAAATTTCACTAACTCTCATTCCCGTTCCATATGTTAACGATATAATTGCACGATGTTTTATGTTTTTAATCTTACTGATTTTATTAAGCAAAAATAACTTATCGATTATTTGTGGTAATTTTTTTTCATTACGTGGTCGTTCAATATTAAAACTAATCATCTTAACACCAACAATATGTTTATATAACAATTTAACTGAGCTAATAAATTGATTCTGTTGTGGAATAGAACTATATTTTTTATTAATTAAATAATTAATTGCTTTATTTTGAGATATGTGATAAATATCATTATCAAAACCATTTAAAAATTGTTGGGCATGATAAATATACGTTTTAATCGAGTTCTCGGCATAATTTTTAAACCTCAAAACCTTTTCAAACTTTTCGAGAGTTGATTTGCTTTTAATATTCATAATCAATATTTTAGGTCACTATGTTGATATATAATAGTTAAGCACAAGCCAAAGTGCATCTATTCGGCATCGGATTTTTTCGGTTGTGGTTTCCAATCGCCATCTGCATCTAAATGGGCAGGCGGCCAACCGTGTTTTCTAACTTGCAACATTCGCATAAATCTAATCCACATTCTAACTAATCCATTTACGGCAAAATAAGCCGCCCCGTTCAATAATATAGTCATTCCTACAAATGGCCAAAAGCCTGAGAACGCTATGTCAAAAATTTTCTCTATCATGTTATTTTATTTAAAGGCCAGTGCTTAACAATATGTATAGCAAAAAGCCGTAATTAATATTCGTTCTTTGCTTGGTCGTTAGTGGTACGGCTTCATGCCATACATTCAACGTTATAGGTAATAAAATTTACTACCGTTCTACCTTAATCATATCATTTGAGAAGTAAGCACTCACTCTATCTTCTTTTCCATAAGGTTTGAAGTAGAGTTGTCCATCTTCTTTCTTATAAATTTCGTGTTCACCATCCCTTTGAACATCAACAATGTCACCTTCTTTTAACTCTACTTCAAACTTGTCAAAGCATTTCACATATTTGTTTTTCATAATCCGTAAATTTTACATACCTATAACAAAGTGTATAAGTAATGTGGCTAATTAAATTTGTTGTTAAGTCGAAAGTATGTGCAAAGCCACACTACTTATACACCCGACCGTTATGTGGCATTAGTCCACAAACAAAACCTCCACAGGGTTGAAAACTCTCAATTTCGTTTTAGTGCCAAAACTATTATAATATATCTCGTATGTGGTTAAGTTTATTTCTTCAATTTTTTCAACCCTTTCACGCCCAAATTCAGATACTTCCGCTTTCTCGGTTACGTACTGCGTTCCAGTTTTTTCTCCAATATGTGTAACATCCATCACACGTCCATTCCATTTTATGCTTTTAATTTTCATAATAAATAACGCCACATAACAATGTATATAAGGCATTGCCTTTGTGGTCTTTTTAAATGTTTATACTAAATTTAATCTTTCGTCCATTCTATCAAAGTTTGTGAGGGCAACGCCTCATATACTTACCGTTAGCAAACATATAAATTATTTACGTTTACGTGGTTTAAGTTTTTTGCAACCTTTTATTGCTTCTTTTTGCATTTCAGGATTTCTAAATATATCTGCGATGTTTATTGTTACATCGCCTTTATGTTCTCTTTTTAATGGTAGTGGTTCTCTTGGCATAATTTTTACGATTTGCTAACAAGGTATATACGAAATACCCTATTAAGGTTTGTACTAATTTTTAAGTTTGTAGTTAGGGTACTTCGTATATACCCAATCGTTAGGCGTAATGCTACGGAGCAATGCGCTTCCCTTTTGATATTATTAAATCTTCAAGTTTCTTTTTTGCTTCGTCTGGTGTATCACCATATTTTACCGCACCAATGTAAGCAGGTTCATCTCCAACATATGCTCTAGCTATATAAGTTCCATCTTTTAATTTGGTAGTTCTAACATTAAATATTTCATTCATAATCGTTTCTATTAAAGCACATACGCCTAACAATATGTATAAAATATAGGCGGTTCAGTGCAAGTTTATACTTTTCTACTTTCTATCTAGCTTCGTGTGGGCGGATAAGGTAGTAGTTCCTATTCGCCTACATTTCATACATTTAACGTTATGTGCAATTTACCACACACCATTTTCCTTTATACACGTTTCAATTTTATCTTTAGTCCACAAATGTTCAACAGGAAAATTTTTAATTACTCTTGTTGATATGCTCATAAATGGTCTATTATATTTTTTAATACATTGTTTTATATGTCTAACCATTTCTTCTTTATTATCATCTGGAGAAACACCAAATTCATAACCAAGAATTGCAGAACCACCACATCTTATATCAGTAGAATCATTTTCTTTACATGATACATCATATAATATTGCATCACACACTTCAATTGTTTTTGTTTCCATAATTAAAAATTTTAAATTAAACTGCACATAACAACAAATATAAAACATTGCTGTTGTAATTTCTATTTATTTATACGTTAATTTTCAAGTTTTGTTACATTAATTATCATTTGTGTTGTAACGTTTCATATTTGCAACCGTTAGCAATAATACTACTTACATGCATCATAATTAAATGTTACTTTACTTAAATCAATATTCATTGAAAGTAACCAACATATTAAATGGTATGTTTTGCCATCAACTTCAATAAAATGATGTCCAATTTTTTCACATTTTTTATAACAACACTTTACATCTTTTTCCATAATTAAAATTTTATGATATTTTTTGTTATGTTAGTAAATTCTAATTTAGATAAATTGTATTTATTCATGAGTTTATCACCAATTGGATATAATGCTACTAATAACTCATTGTTTTTTCTATTATAAATTAAAATTGTTTCATTTTCTTTACTAAATTTAATTGCATCGTCAAAAACATGTATATTACTTTCATTTAGTTCTAAAATTAAATCATTTTTTACGTTATTTTTAACCGTACTATTGCTAACAACAGGTATATCCAATTGCTGCTTTTGTTTTTTTAATTTACTTTTATCTGTTTTCATACTTTTGTTCTTTTATTTAAGTTTATTTGTTATTTACGCAACTGTATATACCTGCGGACGTTATGTGTAATTTAATCCAAGAAGGTAATTTCAAGTTTAAATATCTTTTCAAATTGTCGTATTGATGCAGTACCTTTATATTTTTTATCTTCGGCTAAATATTCAATACTAATTCCTCCTAATTTTTCGGGATTATTAAAATCAATAGCATATACTGTACATTTTTTTCCAAATGTATTAATGTAAACATCATTTACTCTTGGGATATACCCCATTTTAATGGCTTCATCAATTCTCATACGTTTTTCAATAAGTTTGTTCATATTTTTAAATTTAAGTTAAAAACTACACATAACAACAAATATAAAACATTGCTGTCGTGATTTCTATTTACTTATACGTAATTATTTTAATTTTGTTACATTTATTTGCATTTATGTTGCAATATTTTATATTTGCGACCGTTA
>Ga0307376_10000500_pt1 | contig 47827 bp, 84 predicted proteins | sample TR2MG_FD_202536 | JGI IMG/M metagenome (GOLD analysis project Ga0307376, IMG submission 202536) | Soil microbial communities from Risofladan, Vaasa, Finland - TR-2 | ecosystem: Environmental > Terrestrial > Soil > Coastal area > Acid sulfate soil | place: Finland: Risofladan, Vaasa | collected...
CATTAACCAGTGGCGTTACTGGCACCTTGCCGCTGGCTAATGGTGGCACGAATCAGACCACCTGGACAGCCAGCCGGTGCGTGCAGGTGAATGCCGGGGGCACAGCTTTGGAGAGTGCTGCTGCCGCCTGCGGGGTGGGCGGCGGCGGCGCCGTCGATAGCGTGTTCACTCGGACAGGCGCGGTCGTAGCAGCAGCATCTGATTATGATGCTGATCAAATAGACTTTACGCCTGCTGGAACTATTGAGGCAACGGAGGTACAGGCAGCTATTGAGGAAGTAGCGGCCGAGGCCACTGGTGCCCCAGGTGGCGATCCCGGCGAGATCCAGATCAACAACTCCGGTGCGTTTGATGGCCGGGCTGTTGGCACTGGTTTGACGATAAACGCCACGCGCCTTGCTGTTGATGACACTGTGTACACCCCTGACGCCGATGCTGGAACAATAACTGGCGCTCGTACTATGACGGGCGTGGTGACTACTACTGGCGCGGCGGCGAAAGTGGACAATTCTGGTGCTGAGGGTGGTACGATCCCTGTTCAGGCCGGCACGGCGCCACCGGGAACATGTACGGCCAATACGGAGATGTTTTTGGACACTGATGCCGCTGCCGGGAGCAGGCTATTGCGGTGCAATGGGACCGGCGATGGCTGGACTGGCATGGACGATGCGGGGGGTGGAGGCAGCTCCTATAACCAAACAATCGACGATGAAGATACTCCGCTCACTCAACGGGCGACAGTGAACTTTGAAGGAGCCGGCGTTACTTGCGCCGATGATACCGATCAGACTACCTGTACGATTCCAGGCGGTAGCAGTGTGTCCATGCCGACTGGTGGGCATTGGCGACCGGGAGACAATGTCAACTGGCAAACAGCCGCAGGACAAGGAGTTGGGACTGCTAACTACATAAAGGTGGAGAAGATCGTCCCACCATACGACATTGCCGCTCCAACAGTGTCGTCGAGCGTTTCAACAGCACACAGCGGCCATTATTGCGGGCATGTAATCTTTGATGCTGCGCTGGATCTAGTGGAGGAAGGCACGCCTTTCTCCGTGACCTCTACAGGTAGAGTCACGACGGCATTCTCAACAACTCTCTCGGCTGGGACGCTGTATTACTTGGGCTTCTCGTGCGATGGAACCACGGCGGCATTCCACGCATTCGATACGGATGGATCTGGGAGTTGGGCCGCTGTGATGGGCGTTGCGGCGAATGACCGCTATGGTACGTGCGCGAATACCGCCGATGCGAGTCTGGCTGCTGGTGAGGCTACTTGGGCACCGGCTGCTTGTGGAACCGTGACAGGCAGCACAACCCAACTGCCATTCGTGTGGCTCATGGAGAAATAGCCATGAAAAACCTCATTCTATTTCTACTGGCTGTTTCACTCTGGGCCGCTGCCCCAACTGCCACGCTCACGCTGACTGAGATGGACAGCGGGACACAGACCGACCGGCCATTTTCGATCAGCTACGTCTTCGCCAAAGGAGACATCCCGAACTATCCGCGGCCCGTGATCGGTGGGACACCCGAGTCGATCTGGCAAGCCAATGTCAAGACTCGCTGGCGCGATGGAACGGCCTCGTGTTCGATCTCCGACGCAAGCAACACCGAGCCGATCTACATCACCTGCGCGGCTCACGGGTTTCTGACAGGCGAATCCGTGGTGATCGCGGATGTGGAGGGGAACACGTCAGCGAACGGTCGCTGGAAAATCTATGCCTTCAGCTACAACCAGTTCGCTCTGATCGGGAGTTCTGCCAACGGTGATTACACCACTGGAGGCACAGCGACCGGTCCGGGGCCTGGCAGCGTCAAGCACGCCATCATCAGCTTCACAGAGAGCTTCACGGCGGATCAGAGTAAAACTTTGACCTTCCGAAACTCAGTCAACCCGTGCTCTAGCGGCGACCAGTCCGCTTGTGATGCGGCGGGGCTGAACGAGGCGGAGATGCTGGCTTTCAATTCGAGCAACTGGGACGCCCGGATTGAGACCACAGCCTCCTCGATCACTCACACTTTCGCCGGGGCACGGGAGATCGTGGACGCCGCCACGGTTGAATACTGGCTTCTTGGACCCGTGGCCACGGTGGTCATCGTCCGAGACAACACCAGTGCCAGGGCCTACGACAAGGGATACAACTGCCTCACCAACTGCACTGGCAACTTCTCGAGTGCAACCTGGTCGGACGACACGACCAACAAAGCACTTCATCCGACGTACCAACTCTGGTTCTACACCGGATGGAACGGCGTGAAGGTCGATTACATCCTCGAAAACACTTGGGCGACGTTCGCCCAACCGCAGCGGTACGACTGGGCCGTGATGTCTGACACGAGTTTCTCTACCACGGAGGACAGCGCCAATGGCATGACTCACTACATGGGCTCCCGCTGGCGGGTTACGGCCTGGGATGGAGACGAGCCGGGCACAGTCGAGATCGACCGCAACCGCCTTTACCTCCAAACTACTGGGGTGATCCCCAACTATCCTGAAGACAAGACTATAACTCCGGGAGATCTGACCACGCTCTACAATACAGTAGCCGCTGGTGATTACGTTGTCGGCAGCGGGGATGGTCTGTGGAACAAGTATTTTCCGGCTGTCGGAGGGCGCCCTGATCTCGGGCTGTTGCCAGCTTGGTATGTTCACTTTGTCATGGGCGGATTCCCGGCAGCAACGGAGCCCTTCATCCTGGCGCTGGGCGATATTTCTGGGTACGTGGCAGCCGGCAGTGGGAGCTACAACAATCTGGTTCATCTCCGTGAGTCCGTCAAATCCGGTTACTTCTGGGATGCGGACGCTGATGGAAGTGCCGATGGTGACGCTGACGACAATATTGCCGGCAACGGAGCGTTCGGGAGACCGATCTCGATCCACACGCGCCCGACCAGTGATTACGGTGCTAAGGGTTGGTCATACCTGGTGGCCCCGGGCAGTTCGGGATGGTCCGCTGATCGGGATCATCAACCGAGCATGGTTCACTTGCCGTACCTGTTGACGGGTGATCCTTACTACCTGGAGGAAATGTACTTCTGGGGCGCATGGAACGTCTGGGGGCTAAATGGTGGTCTTACGGAGGACTACCACCGTCATGGTTCTTGGGGTCTTCTCAAGGGCCAGGTACGCGCGATGTGGGCCCTGCGGAATCAGGCGTCTGCGGCCTATTTCGCGCCTGATGGCAGTATGGAGAAAGAGTATTTCCGCACAAACGTCGACCGGATCGTCGCTGCGTGGGAAGGATTTACGGACGTGCGGGGGCCGACGTACCTGAAGGTCACCAATGCCCCTGACAATGATCCCTGTCCGGCCAGTGGCGGAACCAATGGATCTTTTTCGTACAACGCCTACAGCAAGGCTCTGTATGCCCCGGCGTCTTCAACGCCCTGGTGTTGGGGCCGGAACTTCTTGTGGCGCGCAGGGAACAGATTTCACTGGCCGGGGTACTATCCAATCCCTGGAGGCGAGGCCGAAGCCGGCATGAACGCTTGCTATACAAACTCGAATTGGATGCTCTCGATCGCCTACATGAGCGCTGGCTGGACGGGCGACATGGGATTCCCCGTCGATGGCTGGATGCGCGGCGGCGGCGAGCCAGCGATTGTGCAGAGCACGCACCCTGATTGGAACAGGAAGTTTCCCGCGGCGTACCGATTCCCGATGTATGGGACTGAGGAAGCCTGCAGCACAAGCACCTCGTGGGTTTTCCAAACACCAGAGGCTTTCTATTCGGCCTACGGGACGTATAGCTACCCCGAGTGGACCAACAACTACGCCGAAGGCGGCTACATCCATATGTGGCTTGCCGCTCTAAGCTACCTGGGCGACTACTCTTACGGGCGCTACAGGGGGCCAGACGCCCTCGCCTGGTACACGAATGAGACCAACGTACCCAACGCCCGCACCTGGGATATAGTGGGTGGCACTTTCGATTTTGATTACACTTATGCGCTGAAGCCCCGGACCAAACCGGTGCGTCCGACCGTGGAGCAGGGCGACACATTCGCGATCTTTCGCTACACGGTGCCGGCGGCCGATTCGAGCTGCACGGTAGCCGGTGGTGCTGATGGGCTGACGGGGCGGTCCCGAGAGTTCGTCAAGACCGGCCTAACAGCAGAAACTGAGTATTCCGCTCACGCTGTCTCGTGCTCTGACGACCCGTGGGGTTCTACAACGGTCGACGCCTACACCACACTCGCCACGTTGAGCGGGACGGGCTCATTCGCCGTCACGGTGGGCTCCGGATCCACAACCGTCTACGTGGACTGGGACTACGACGGTGCCGCTCCCTGGGCGAACACCGACTCGGAATCTTGCGCGGCTGGTTGCACGGTCGCGCTTACCAGCCCCAACAAGGGGCTGATCTATTACCGCATCCGGCGCGATGCCGGGGGCGATATCGTCGGCGCCGTGCGCGCCGCCATCGTGAGGTAATTATGTCAGAATATTTCGGAACTACGCAGGACTGGCTTAACCAGACCGTCCTCGCCGTGCAGCAGGTGCGCGATCAGCGCAACGTCACGGCTATGGCAGCCTACAAACAGGCCCACGATGATTGGGTGAAGTTCCGCGTGGGCGATGAGCCACAGCCGCCTGGTTCATGGGTGATCGTCAATTTTGAAGCGGTCATTGATGGAGTGAAGTACGTCGTGCCGCAGGACGATCCGGTCTACCGGCCTGATATACCGCTCTGTGAGCCGCTGCCCGTGCCGGAAAAGCCGGACTTGAGCGGCCTACCTGGAATCGGAACACCATTTTACCCCGCCCGGCCGAAATGGCGGCGGCGCATCATCGGCCGGGCGCGGCTGGACCAGGCGGGGAAGAAGCGAAGTATTGCCGTTGACGGCGAGACGGTCGAATACTTCCTGGAAGCCTACCCGAACATCTCTAATGAGATGGTATCGGCTTGGTGGGAGCCGGTAGGATGAGCATCGCAGCACTTGGCATTATCGATAAGGTTCTCGCCATCGTCGTACTGCTCTTGGAGGCGGAACCCCCGGAGATCCGCCGCGCCAAAATGGTGGCGTGGTACGTCATCACGAAACCGTGGTGGATCTGGATGGTGCCGGAACAGTACCGCGACGGCATCGACCAATTGGCGGCTGACATCAAGCCGCAGGAGGTAACACCATGAATGAAATTCTCACACTACTCACCGCGGATTCGCCACGGTGGGTAATTCTGCTCGTGATGGCGGCGTACTTCCTTTACAACCGCGTTGTCCAGCTTATGCCAGAACCCAAGGACGTGCCGGAGCCGAAGCGCTGGTGGTATCAGTGGGTGTTCGACGTATTCCACCAGGTCGCCGGGAATTACAAGCTGGTGGAAAAGGCCGAGCGGCAGCGGAAATAAGCTGGAGATCGGGGGCCCACATGGTCACTGATGCTGATAGAAACCATGCAGTCGAACGCCACGAGATGAGGGATAGCCAGAACCGGCGCAACACGATTGCGGCCGCGACGCTTTTCGCCTTCCTCACGCTTCAACTGATCGTGTCCGTGGTAGCCTTCAAGGACCTCGAATCGGATGTGAGGCAGAATACCGAAGCGCGGCAGATGCAGGCCGCAATGAGCCTTGCACAGCAAGAGCGCTACGTAGAGGGATTGATGGTCATTCAGCGGCTCGTCGCTACGATGGAGGCACTTACCAAGCAGGTGGCGGTACTTGCCGAGCAACAGGAAGCATTCCGCCGTGAACTGGCCGCACAAAGGAAACCATGACACAATTGAGCCTCATACTCGAATATCCCCAAGTGGTGGATTACATCAACCTCGTGGTCAGTGCTGTGGTCATTGGGCTACTCGCGATTCAGAACCTCACGGTCGGCAAAGCATTCGCGGAAATGCGCGTCGAGATGCGCGACATGGAGGCCCGCATCCGGAAGGATTTTGCACAGACGGTGGAACCGCTGCGAGAGAAGGTCACCAAAATCAACGAGAGACTGGAGGCATTACGAAATGAGCACGACAAGAATCATCGCGCAGATTGAAAAGATCGAACATGAGCTAGATCTGTTGAAGCTGATGGTCAGGGAAACGCCGACCGCTGATGAGCCGAGCGTTGAAACCCGTGGCGGTGGCGGTCGCACGGACCCGCCGCCCGAGGACCCCGGCCAGCCGTAGAATGTCATGGAAGAGGCGCGGATCGTGATCGGTCTAGTGGCGACGGCGCTGCTATGCATCGCCGCTATTGGGCTTGTTATCAGCCTAAGAGACCGGCAGCGAATATTGATAGAGGAGCGTCGATTTCTGGCAGAGTCAGGACTGCTACGCGCTGATGTGGAGCGCCTCGAATCGCGAGTCACGGCGCTGGAAAAACTGCTGTCCAGCGAAAGCGGTGAGTAGCAGAATCAGTCCGCATCGAAAGATTAATCGCGCCTCGTCCCATTCCGTCTGAGTTGCCGCCCGCTGCAATCCCGCCCACGAGAACAGTCCGCAATAGATTGTCATTGTGACCGCGTGCCAATAGAGTAGGCCACGCTGTCTCACTGGATGGATCAGCAGCCACAGGACGGCCACTAGGAGCGCGGAGCAGCAGAGCAGATGCGTCGATAGCCGTACTTGATTGAGCATGGTCACCGGTACGTCAACAGGCCACGTCCACCAGGCGATCCAGACCGCCGCAAGCCCCGCCCCTACAGACCCCGCCAACAGATTCAGCCGTTCCCCGGCGTTCATGATCCATGTCATCAGCGCCCACGCTTCGATAGCGGCTGCTATACGCGCGGTCAACACCCACGGTTCCCACGCCAGATAGACAGCCGTGCCACCCTCCCGATAGAGCCACCACTTGACCGTCTCCAGCGCGAGGTACAGGCCGAAGGCGACGAACACCCTCCGCCACGCCACGAGGGCCAGCGTCACGGCAAGGGCGGTCCCGACAATCCAGTCCATACCTGATTGTATTCCGGCAACTGGCTTATAGTTCCAGCGATGTTTATGAATAATGCAAATAGTTGTTGACGACGTGTCGGCATGGAGTTATACTCATCTCCAGTCGCAATAAGTACTGTAACACGAAAATGATTGAAGCCAAACAGCAGTTCCTAGCCGAGCACCCCGGCGTCATTCGGCGCACTGCCGAACGCACACGCAAATCCCCTGGCGTTGTCTCCCGCATTTTCTGGGAGAAGGATCGCAGTCAGGTGATTGAGGAAGCGCTCACCGCCGTCGGTGCCCCAGGCTTCCCCCGAGAAGAGCCGAGATGGCGCAGGTCCAAGAAACAGGGGGAGTTATGACGGACTATTTGCTTATCGTCGGAGGCATTGTGGGGGCGGCGGTTGCCGCAATCATCTCCGAGAAGATCCGGTTTGATCAGCATCGGCGCCGGATACTGGCGCTCATGGTGGAGGAACTCGACAAATGAGGGTCTACCACGACAACGAAGGGGCCGTGCAGATCAGGGAGCGCAAACTCGCAGAGGCCGTCTACGGCCAGGGCCAGGTCGCTCTCGCGTTCCGATATGCCGACATGCGACGCAGCCGGTTTCGGTGGTTTGTCGCAGCGGTCGCCGGGTGGACGGTCGCTGCGTTCAACGGGTGGGCGTACTGGATGACGAGATGAGCTACCCCGGTCTCGATCGTTGGCAGCCGCCGGCGGATTGTACGTCCGTCATGACGGAGCACAAGGGCAAGGGGTACGAGACCCCGATCCCACCGACCGGCGACGATGATCCGGTGCGCAAGGGTTTGGTTGACGAGATCGCCGCGAAAGTGAAAGCGCGGCACGGCAAAGGGTTTTCCACGACGCAGGAGCGCCCACCTTACACCCGGGCCGGTGCAATGCCGGTCCGGGCTTTTTTGTCTGAGGAGAAGTCATGACCATTCGAATCCAGTGTCGGGGAGAGGATGGGCGGTATCGACCCGCCGGTGTCGGCGAGTTCAGTGAGGCCGCCCTGAAACAGATTAACAGATATGGTGCCAATGGGACTTGGGGCGACGGCTGGTGGTTCACAAGGAGTTGGCTCTGCCGCTTCTGTCTTAATATGGCGGAGTTCCATCAAGCCGACTCTATCCTCGCCGACAAGTGGATCGAACGCTACCGCAAGATCAGGGAGATTCAATGAGCCAACAAATTCAGAAGAGAGCCGAGCAGCCTATCATGGACATGCTCAAGAAATACAAGGTCCAGATCGAGGGGGTGATTCCGAATCACATGACCCCGGATCGAATGATGCGTTTGGTGGTGGGGGCCTTCAACCAGACACCCAAGCTCCTGGGCTGCGCTCCTCTTTCGCTGGTGAACGCGGTTGTGACAGCCGCTAGCCTCGGGCTCGAGATCCGGCCCCGTTCGGCGTATCTTGTGCCGTATGGATCTCAGTGCCAACTCTTGATCGACTACCGCGGCAAGATCGACTTGGCGATGCGCTCAGGGAAGGTTGGTTCAATCAACACCCAGATAGTCCATGCCCATGACCAGTTCGACCTCGTGTTCACCGATAAGGAGACGAGCCTCACCCATCGTCCCCTGGTGTGCAAGAAGAGTGGCCACGCCATGGAACCGATTCCCGAGAAGGAGCGCGGTGAAGTCATCTTGGTTTACTCCGTTGCCAAGCTGAAGGGCGGGGATCCCGTGCTGGAATACATGACCTTCGACCAGATCGAGGGTATTCGGAACCGTGCCAGGGCGGGCAAGGACGGGCCGTGGGTGACGGACTGGGAGCAGATGGCCCGCAAGACGGTGATTCACCGGATCTGCAACTATCTGCCGATGTCGCCCGAGTTGGCGGCATCCCAGGATGTGGACGACGCCTACGAGACGGGGCGGCCACTCCCGCCGGCCTTCGAATTCGACGCCGCCGATCTGAATCAGGGGCCGATCATCGAGCAATCCGAGGAGAAGGCCGGGCAAGTGGCGGAGGCCAAGGCCAAGGCTGCTGCAGTGAAGCAGAATCCCAAAAAAGCGCCGGCACCGTCTCCGGAGCTCTCCCGCGAACCAGGGGATGACGTCGACGAAGAGGAAGAGCCCGAGTCTGATCCGCAGCCCACCCAGCAGGAGCAACCGCAGCGGCAAGCCAATATCAGCACCCGGCCGGATCCCCGGCTGGTGTTTCCAGGAAGGAGTTAATCATGCCATTGACGGCATTTGAGATCTGGAACGTGAAAGAGGTCCCCCATCTCCGCGTGGAGACGGGGGTGATCACCACACTGACGGGCGAAAATGGTGTTGGAAAATCTACAATTCTAGATGCTCTCATTGATGTGTTCAGGGGCGGGTCCGATCCGGGGCTAATCCGGAACGGAGCCGAGTACTGCAAAACACGGCTGGAAGTTTTGGGTGGAGAGGTATACGAGAAAACCATCTGGCCGACAAAGTACGAGCTCAAAGGATTCAACCCCGACGGTAGCAAGATGGAGGCCGTCAAAACCCATCTAGACGCGCTTGCTAAGAGCCTCCAGTACGATCCCATCAAGTTCATCTACGCCAAAGCGCAGGAGCGCTTTGACATCGTGCTCGAGCAACTGCCGATCAAGTTCAGCCGGGAAGAGATTGCCGAAGCTGTGGGAGATGTTGCCAGTGACGATGTCCCGGACGGGCCGGTCGACTTGGCGGCGCTGGACAAGATCCGGAAGGCGGTCTACAACCGCCGGAAGGACGTCAATGTCGCCCATCGGGACATGGAGGGCACGATCAGAAAGCTGGCCGAATCGCTACCTGAAGGTGACGATGAAACGGATTGGAGCCAGCGGGTCGCCCAACTTCGCGCCGAGGTCGACTCGAAACGCGGCATCTTGGGGGAAGCCCGGGCACAACTCGCCCAGCAGGCAGAACAGGCAAAGGCCGCAGCGCGCAAGCAGGCCGACGAGGAGATCAACACTATCCGGCAGCGTCTGGAAAAGGAAATCGCAGATCTCGAAGACGAGAAGAACCGCGTCTACTCCGAGGGCGCCGCTGACACCCGGGCCGAGATCGAAGATCTCACGGGCCAACTCGGGGCCGCCGAAGAGCGGGCAAAGGCCACCGCGCGGAGCCAAGGGGCGAAAGAAAACCTCGAGAATTTCCGCCAGCAGGCCCGCCAGAAGTACCTCCAGTCGGAGAAACTCTCCGGCATCCTCGATTCAATCGACGCCTTGAAGGAGAGCAAGCTCCAGGATCTGCCCATCCCGGGACTGGACATCAAGGACGGCGAGATCTACCTCAGTGGGGTCCACTGGGATCACGTCGAGGATTCTGCCCGGTTCCTATTTGCGATTCAACTCTCTGCCTGCCGGCCAGGAGAACTCGGCTTCATGATCGCTGATCGGGCCGAAGCCCTGGACGAGAATCGCTGGCAGGGTCTGCAAGACGCAATCCGCAACGCCGGGCTGCAACTGGCGGCCGCGCGCCGGGAGGAAGGGCCGCTCCAGGTTCAGAGCGACGGCACGCTGTTCCCGGTCGACAAGACGGCACCCGATGAGCCGGAATCCCGGCCGCGGCGCAGGAGACGAACGAAGTGAAGAAGCCACTCAAACAGATCCCCGTAGCGATGCGGGAGTGCCGCGTCTGCGGGAATCTGATCCCCGTCAGACGGGGCATTATGGACGAACACACCACGCGCGGACACGGAACATACGCAGTGGTGTTTGATTCCGAAACTGAGTGCCCCGGCAGTGGGCGCCCGTACAAGGAAAGAAGGAAATGATACTACCATCGAAAATCACGCTTCCAGGAGCCCTGATTGATCAGGTGATCCTCCAACCCAACGAGGACGGCGGCAAGGCTGTCTTGGCCCTCTCCGCTCCACTGCCGGCCAATCTAGCAGAGATGCTCAAGGTCCGGGAGATGTTCTACGACGACAAGGGGCTCATCCGCGAGTGGACCGGTGGCGTCGGGCTACCGGGCAACTTCACCGAGTACCAACTCGATGTCGGCATGGACGGCGGAATGGTGCGCCTCTCGCCCGACAAGATCCACTGTTTCAAGGTGTCGACCGAAGACGTCAATGATGGCGGCAAGATGGTCACGCTGAATTTCCGTGCCCACTTCTCTGTGGACGATGAGGTCGACAAAGTTTGGACCTTCGCCCGGACGACGAACAAGGACACCTTCGGCTGTGAACTGCATTCCCGGCAAGGTACCCTTTTTGCGGCCTCAGATGAGGCGGGAAAAGAGGAAGTGCCGCAACCCAAGGGAGAACAAGACAAGGGTTACGACGAGAAGCCGTCGGCGCCCGTACTGGCGACCATGCAGCAGATGAAGGCGCGGGAACAGACCGCCAAGACGCTCAAGTTCCCGAAGCCTGGCCAGACGTTTCAGTAAGTTGCCGGTGCGCCTCCGGGCGTGTCCCTCCCCTTCGCAGCGTGCCGTGATTTCCTCCCACGGCTCAGCCGGAGGCGCACCGACCAGAGTTCCGTCATGACATTCTGTATCAAAATTCTCGGCCCTCCACGGACAAAAAAAGCCCACAACAGGCTGACTGGTTATGGCCCAAAATGTCCGGTCTGTGGTCGCCCACAGTTCAACAAGGTCATGCCTTCAAAAGCCCACGATGATTGGTTCAACCAGAGCATGCTCTTCGCTCCGCTGATTTGTCGGCAACTTAAGGCGATGGGAGTGGTGCTCCCCATCAGAAACAAGGTCCAGGTCCGGGCGCTGTTCTACCGGGACCGGGACGTGGGCGATCTCGTGGGCTACGAGCAGGCGCTGGGGGACTACCTCCAGGAGCCCAAGCAGAGCCCGAAGAATCCGGGCAAGCGGGTACGGAACGGCGCCGGCATCATTCATGACGATCGACAGATCGCCTCATGGGACGGATCCCGGCTGATGAAGGATGCCAAGAACCCCCGGATCGAGTGCGAGATCAGCACGCTCGATGATGGGTTTCAGCAGGAAGAGTTGGGACTCGTGGATGAATGACAATCTCAACGACAATATCCGCGGTGGGTGGGTTCGCCTGTACCGCTCATTCATTCGGTCGAGTATCTGGACCATGCCGTGGGCGTGGAAGATCACAGCGATCGCCTGTATGTTGTTAGCCAATCACAAGCCGACGAAATGGTGGGACGGGACGGCAGAAGTACTGATCCCAGCCGGTAGCTTTATTACATCCCTCCGGAACATGGAGAAAACCGTCAAGATAACACAAAAACAGACTAGGGCCGCTTTTAGGGCACTCGAAAGGGCAGGGTTTCTGACAACCAAGAGGACTCACAAATGGACGATGGTAAGTATCTGTAATTGGGCGCGTTATCAGCCGATGGATGACTATGAGGGCACAGAGATTGAAACAGTCCAGGGCACACCAGAGGGCGCAGTGAGGGCACAGTGGGGGCACAGTGAGGGCACAGTGAGGGCAACAAACAAGAATGATAAGAATGAAGAGAATGAAAAGAATATACCCCCCATACCCCCCTTCGCTCCTCCCGACGAAGAACTCTCAGAATCCTGGAATCTGAAACCTCCCACTGAAAACGGGAAGCCGGATGTCGAAAAGCTGATTGGCTCCTACGCTCGGAGGATTTTCGACCGGCACAAGAAAAAGCGCGGCTGTTCACTGGCGATGGCGACGGCCAAGCTGCGGACGGCGTGCTCAGGGATGTCAGTGGCGCGGGTGGAGAAACTGCTGGCCCAGATTGACCAGAGCCATGAGGCTTGGTGTCTCAGCTATGAGTGGACGAAGGATGGCGGCGAGTACCAGAAAGGGCTCGATCCGTTCCTGAATCCGAAGGCCCGGCGCTGGGAAGCACTGCCCGATCCCAAAGACGCGACGGAAGATCCCGGCGACCTGCCGGAGTACAGGGATCCGTATGGGGACGAGGAGTAGCATGTGGCTCTACCTACCAGATACATCTCCCTATTCTCCGGCGTCGGAGGACTCGACCTGGCCGTCAAGCTCGCTCTGCCGGACGCTCAGTGCGTCTGCATGGTGGAGGGGGAAATCCCTGCCGCCGAAGTCCTGGCGGCGCGTATGCACGAAGGCTCTCTCGACGACGCGCCTATCTGGTCTGACGTCAGAACTTTCCGCAGCGAACCGTGGCGCGGCCTCGTGGATGGCATCGTTGGCGGATTCCCATGCACCGACCTATCCGTCGCCGGAAAGCGGGCCGGAATCGACGGTGAGAAGTCGGGGCTGTGGGGAGAGTTCCGACGTATCATCGACGAAGCCAAGCCCGGATGGGTCTTTATCGAAAACGTCCCAGGACTGGTCTCAAGCCTCACTCTTCTCCACCGATCCGACATTCTGGAACACTACGACCGACTTCGGGACGCCGCGAAAACAGCGCGGGATCGTTGGTACGTTGAAGCTCACATCGAGCGGCTACACCGGCGACTTCTCAAAGAACACGGGATCTCCGCTTTGCTCTATGTCTGCTGCCAGTTGGAAGAACTGGGTTACCGAGTTGCGGTCGAGGAAATTGCAGCGTCGGACGTTGGCGCTCCGCACAAGCGGGAGCGGGTCTTCATCCTGGCCTACGCCACGGGCCGGGGATCTACAGGACAAGGTTGGTGGCAAAGCAAGAATCAAAAACGGTCGGGCAGTGAGGGAGAGTGGCGAGGATTTCTCGATGAGCTTATTATCGACTGCCGAGCGCTGGCCCTCCCCTCGCAGCGAGGACGCGGAGAGTTGCGGGAACCATCCGGGGGCGACGGACAGCCTCACGGGGGCGGTGGGGCAGTGGAGCACACCGAAAGTGAATTGCGGGGAACACCCGGGACGCATAAAACACAAGCCGGGTCAGGAGTTGCATCTCGACATTCAGGCGAACAACTGGCAAACCCCGGCGACCGACTCATTCCGCAGCAGGGGCGGGGATCGGAAGGACGAACAGGGGCTGGATCAGCAGGCGAGGCTGTGGACGACTCCCCAAGCCCACGACTCGGCAGGCGGGAATCCGAAGAGGGTACGGCGCCACGGGACGAAGCACGGATGCGCGAATCTGGCGGACGATGTGATGCTGTGGCGGACACCGGATGCGCCGGGGAGCGGCGGGCCGCGGAACAGGCAGAACTCGATAGGCAACGGGCACCAAGTCACGATAGCGGAACAGGCCGAACACTTTTCCCTCCCGGCCCCAACGACACCGACGCCTGGAGCGAAGTGCTGGTGCGGAGACCCTGGATGCGGCCGGCAATCTCACAAGCGGAAATTGAATCCGCTCTTTGTAACGTTCCTGATGAATTGGCCCGTTTGGTGGTGTCACAAAGAACCGATGCCCTACGCGCGGCGGGCAATGGCGTCGTGGCTCTCCAAGGGGCGGTGGCGTTTGTGGAGCTTGTGCGGAGACTTCAGCAGTGAGCAAGCCCGATGAAATGGAGATGGTGACAGTGCGCCTGACGAACGGGACCGACGAGCGGGGCAACCTGCGGTTTGTGGAGGTCAAGGCTCGGCGGCCGCGGAATGACAAGCGACGAGAGTTTCTGTGCCCGGTGTGCGGCGGTCCGACGTGGGGCCCGCAGATCGACTGCGGCTATCACAGGGAGCGAAGGAGGTAACAGAAATGCGGGGAGCACGTTGCAAGGCCCTGAAAGCGAAGTTCAAGCGGCTGAATGGCCGTGCGCCACACAAGACGTTTTGGACGGGTGGGCGGTATTTTGAGCACATCCCTTCCGAGTGGCGGCACCTGAAGCGGGGGTGGAAGAGGGGGGGGGCTGAGCGATGACCGACTATTGGACGGAGTGCATTGAGACAGCCGCCGACGAATGCGGTCTGTTGCTGACAGCGGAGCAGTTGGAATGCCTTGCAGGTGCGGCGGAATCTGGTCATCAGTATTACGGGCAAGCATACCCAAGTCCATCTCCATCGCTGGACACAGAGACCGAACGTCTAAGGCGCGAACTGAAACAGGAACGTGACAAAGTTATGTGTCCAGAATGCAGAGGAACTGGAGTGGAGATCGTGTATTTCTCAGACCGGGTGTCCAGAAGTGAGTGTTACCGATGCCGTGGCAAAGGGCGGGTGCTGCCATGACCGAGAAGCCGAACGCTTACATCCCACCGCCACCGGATGATTTCTGCTGTCCGTATTGCGGTGAACCCCTTGCGCTTGATGACCAGTATGGACGATTCTGTGCCCATCAGGACGGCCAGAAGTGCGGCGACATCTACGCCTGCTTGAACGAAGACGCCGAATGCTACCGAACGTATTGGCATTTACCAGTCGGTAACTCCGAATTGATTGAGGGATACCCATGTTGACCGAGAAGCCGATCCTATTCTCAGGCTGGCGGTATGCGTTTGAGAGGACGGAGGCCCCCAATAACTGAGCGCAACCAAATCGAGTTGGACTCCGGCCTTCCGGCGGCGGTGGATGTGGAGATCATGGTGCTGGGCGCGATGCTCACGGACCATGAGGCTGCGAAGACTGTCTTCTCGATTCTCGATGTGGATGACTTCTCCCTGGATAAGCATCGGGTCATCTTCGCCGGTTGCCGGGCAGTGTACGACGCTGGCTCCTACCCGGATTTGGTGAATGTCCGCCAGTGGCTTCACGAGAAAAACAAGTTGGAGTCCATTGATGGAACGAGCTACCTCGCGACGCTCGGTGAGGATCTGCCCCAGGTGTACCACCTGGACTCCTACATCGGCATTCTGCGGAAGAAAACGATCCTGCGGCGGGCGGCATTCATGGCCCAGTCGATCATGGCTGAGTGCTGCCGCCAGGACGCTGACACCGACACTGTTCGCCGGGCTGAGGCGTTCTACCGGGAGCTGGCGACTGAGGAGGAAACCGGCGGCGCGCTCCAGTCTTTCGGGGAATTCCTCCAGCACTACGAAGGCGGGCTACAAGAGTTTCTGGCACCCAAAAGGGGGGGCATCTCCATTGCGCTGCCTTGGGCCAGCCTCACGAGGATCGTGCCGGGGTTTGGGCCCGGGCAGGTGATTGTTCTCGCCGCGCGGCCGGGGTTCGGTAAATCCGCCTTCATGGGCAACGTGGGTGTCTATGCCGCACGAAGTGGATCCGGGGTAGGTGTTTTCTCGCGGGAGATGTCGAGCGAAGAAAACTGGCGCCGGATGATATCGGGCATCGCCCAGGTGGAGCTCCACAAGATCTGCCGGCGGCAACTCAATGACACTGACCGGTATCACGTAAAGGCGGCGGCGGCGGACCTGGACAGTCTTCCGATCTGGATTGACGAGTCTCCGGATTCCACTCCAGCCTCCCTCGATGCCGCGCTCCAGAAGCACCGCGGCAAGGGCCGGAAACTGGGTCTGGTGATTGTGGACTATCTCCAACTGATGCGCTCGGCCCGGCGGCAGGAGCGGCGTAACGACGAGGTCGCTGAGATCTCCAGGCAGATGAAGTTGATGGCCCTCGAGTACAAGGTGCCGTTCTTGGTGTTGAGCCAGCTTTCGCGAGACAGCGTGAAGCGGAACGAACGGCCGCAGTTGCAGGATCTGCGGGACTCCGGGGCGATCGAGCAGGATGCCGACGTAGTGATGTTTCTCTACCAGGATCCCAAGAACCAATTTGCGGAGGTCCGCGAGACGGAAGTGCTCGTCAGAAAGCAGCGGAACGGGCCGCTGGGCAAGGTGCGGCTGAACTTCAACGGCCCGTACCTGCGGTTCGACGAGATGGACGAGAGCGACAAAAGGAGCGAGGTCTAGGCGTGTACAAGATCCTCCAAGGCGACGTGATTGAGAAGCTGGCGGAGTTCCCTGATGGGAGTTTTCACGGCTGCCTCACGGATCCGCCGTATGCCTTGGGGGAGAAGCGGAATATGAGGCGGGCAACGCCGCGGGAATCGAGCCGGGGGAAGGCGGCCGGGTTCATGGGAATGGAATGGGATTCCGACATTCCGACTGTGGAAGTCTGGGCCGAAGTGCTCCGCGTCCTGAAGCCGGGGGCCATGTTACTCGCTTTCGGCGGAACCCGTACTTACCACCGGCTCATGTGCAACATCGAAGACGCCGGATTCGAGATCCGCGACTGCATGATGTGGCTGTACGGGTCGGGATTTCCGAAGTCGCTGGACATCTCGAAGGCGATTGACAAGGAAGCGGGGGCGGAGAGAGAAGCCCTTGGCGTGAAAAGGTCTGGGTGTCGCGCGGCTAGAGGCGGAGGCGAATTTGTGGGTAGCCCCACAATCGAATCAGAAAAGTGGCAATCTGTCACCGCCCCCGCCACCCCCGCCGCCAAGACCTGGGCTGGCTACGGGACTGCGCTGAAGCCCGCATACGAAATTATCATAGGCGCGCAGAAACCATATGATATCAAAGGGCTGTGCGGTATAATGGTTCACAGGATAGGTAACCAAATATGCCAATTGTCATTACGTGCCAAGGCTGCGGAAACAGCTTCTCAGTCCAGCCGAAACGGGCTGCTACCGCTCGATTCTGTTCTATGGGATGCCGTAAGGAAGTGCAATACACCGGGCGCTTTGTTCGGTCTGATGGATACGTTGCCGTGCGGCTTGGAGATTCCTTCGAGCTTGAACACCGGCTTATCATGGCTGCAATCCTTGGGCGTGATCTTGAAACACGAGAACACGTTCACCACAGAAATCAGATCAAGTCTGACAACAGACCTGAGAATCTTGAACTCATTGTCGTTTCCGAACACGCCAGAAGACATCATCGCGGGCGCGACTCATCAACATGGCATAGGATCAGATGCCTTAACTGCGGTCAGTATTTTCAACGCCGTAGAAGCCAAACTAAGACACATCCTAACGCCTTCTGTTCGCGGTCCTGTTACATCTCGGGAGCGCATCTCACGCCTGGACGTTCTCGGTAATTTGTCTCCCGCCTGGGAGCCTATCATCGTCGCCATGAAGCCGACAGACGGCACCTTCGCCAACAACGCACTCAAGCATGGTGTGGCGGGAATCAATGTGGACGGGAGTCGGGTGCCAGTATCCGATGCGGCATACGCGAAGAATTGTAGTGGTGATCGCGGTCACGATCAAGACCGACAGCGGCGAAGCGGTTTTCAGGTGACCTGCGGATCAGCATCAGATGTCGGCCGCTGGCCCGCCAACCTCATCCTGGATGAAGACTGGATTCCAGTACGATACTTGAAGTACAATATAGATAGCGGCGTCAGTGCCGCAATAAAGGAGTACTTCAATGATTACCATGGCCTGCAAGATGTGCGGCAAATTGATGGAAACGTACCCAAGCCGGAAGGCCAGGAAGAAGTATTGCGGTCGGAAGTGCTACGCCAAAGCACTCAGCCAAAACAACCGAGGCGAAGCGCACCCGATGTTCGGAAAGCATCACAGCCAAGCCTCTATCGAGAAGATGAGAGTCGGGCAGACGGCGGTAGTTCGTCGGGGCGCGGACTCATCGAATTGGCAGGGTGGGAGGTTTGTGAGCAAGGGATACGTGATGCTCTCAGTGTCGGGACTATCGCCAGCGGACCAAGTTCTTGCGGTTCCGATGTTAAACAAGAGCCGGGATTATCTCCCAGAACATCGGCTCGTGATGGCTCGGGAGTTGGGTCGTCCGTTGACACGGAAGGAGATCCCACACCACAAGAACGGGGTCAAGAGCGACAACCGAGTTCGCAATCTGGAGATGGAAGACAACGCCACGCACAAGATGACCCACCAGCAAGTCGTCCGGGAACTACGGAAACTTCGGAGAGAGAACGAGGATCTTCGGTCGCAACTCTTGAAGTTCTTGAATCCGACATCCCCGCAGTTTGGTTGAAGTACTTCGGCTACACAGGCAAGGCCGTTCGCATTGGATCAGCGGAAATGCTGGACAGGCAGAGCGGAACACTGACCAGTGGGGCGAATCCCACGGAGCGACACTCCGACAAGACACGCAGTGTGTACGGGGCCTTTAAGGGACATGAATGCAAGGCCGTGCGGGGTGCCGATTCTGGTGGCGCCTCGCGGTTTTTCTACTGCGCTAAGGCATCCGCCAGTGAGCGAACGCTGGCCGATGGGACGCAGATTGACCATCCAACCATGAAACCGCTGGCGCTGACAACGTATCTGGCACGTCTCATCTTGCCGCCGTGCGGTGGAAGCATCTTCGTCCCATACTCCGGTGTGGCCTCAGAGGTTATCGGAGCCATTCGCGCTGGCTGGACCGAAGTTACCGGGATCGACTTGAGCCCGGATTACTGCGAGATGGCCGAACGGCGGATCCGCGACCAGGCCCCGCTGTTCCACAACTATTTTCAAGGAGGAAACGATGACCGAAGTCACGGTCGAGACGCTACGTGAGAACATCCACCGGCTACTGGAGTTGGTGGCCGAGGAGAAGCGGGAATGCAAGGCCTGCGGGGCGACGATCTACTTCGTCGTACACAAGAGCGGGAAGCGGGCCCCCTACACTGGCGATGCCCTGAACCACTTCATCGACTGCCCGCGGGCGAAGGAATTTCGAAAGAAGTGAGAGCGATGCCCAAACCACCCCCAAACGCAAAAGATCTTCCGAAGTGGGATGTCAGCCTGGCGCTGATGTTTCCAGAGGACGCAGAGATTGCTGGTGCGGTTGATCCCCGAATAGACGACGCGGACGAGGTTCTGAAGGCGCTGTCGGACGATTACTGCTTCTTGCTGGCGACGTGGATCCGCAACGCCAGCGGTCCGTTCGATCATGTGTGGTTTTGGCGGTGTCGCTTGCCCCAGCGAAAAGGCCAGCGGTGCCGAGTTTTGGTCCGCGGCGGGAAGAATACCGTGGCGGTCCAGTTTGAGGATTCGGAGATTGTATTCACATCGCGGTATGCGGTGCGACGAGGAGCGAAAAAGTGAGCATCCAAATCCCCCGGAAGCCTTACGTCCTGACCGAATACGGGGCGGTCTGGTTCCCAGTGGCGGTGCGGAGAGAATACCATCTGCAGTCGCGGTGTGCGGTTTGTGAACACGAGATCACAGAAGGCTACGCTGTCGGGGTAATACCCCACACGGACCTGCCGAACTTCCTCCTGCACGAAGCCTGCGCGCCGGCGGAGGTTCTGAAGAAAGCGAAGGAGTGAAATGCGACTCGGAGAGATCATTCGGAAATGGCGGATCGTCCAGGAGCGGACTGTCCGCGACCTGGCGGTCGAGATAGGCATCAGCGCGTCGACGCTCTCGCGGATCGAGCGGGGGGAGAAGATGGACGCGCCGACGTTCATGCGGCTGCTGAACTGGCTGACTGCGGAGCCGCCGCAGGCAGAAGAGCCGGCGGCCGGGCCGGTGCAGGAGTCGATGCTATGATTTTCACCCCCACTCCCGGGCGAGCTGAGGCGGTTCCCACCTTACTCCTCCTCAGAGCAAGATGCGGGATCTTTGAAGCAGATTTCGCCGCCAACTGCGACGACCCCGGGAGAGGGGACCAGTTTGCTGGCGGCGGCGTGGACGGTGACACGCTATCGCGACACGTCGATGACAATTCGCATTCATCCGCCCTCGTGGTGGACAGAGCGAGACGTATCCAGGCGGCCTACCGGGATGAGCGCGGACTAGGCGGTAATGGCTCACCTAATTTAAGGGTGAAAAACAAGCCTGGCAAGGCGGAGCTATTGCAATCCGTGATGCTACGATCATCGACGATGGCTCAAGCCGGTTCGACTCCGGCCCGCCAGCATCAGTTTATGCCCGGTCCCCATCCGGGAGTGAGTTGGGATGGGGAGCAATCTGACCAACACAAGGAAAAAGGGATTCCTGGGTACGCCGCGGCTCCCATCAGATTCCCGAGTAGCGCCCAGGTCAGGCCGGGTAAGTTTGCTGGCGGCGGCGATAGCACGCACGAGGACGACGTGGCCGAGGAACTCACGACTCCGGCCAGTGGCAACACTGGAAGCATTGGGGGAGCGAAGCGGGAAACCGCGTGGACCGACACCACAAAGCAGGGAGTTCGTCCATCCGTTCGAGTCGGATCACAGGATATTGAAGAACGGAACAGACCATTGCCGGTAATCAATCCGGCCCGCCAGCATCAAGATACACCACAAGGGAACGCAGAGGGAAAGTCATGCATCGTGAGTCATTGTGGCAGATATCTCACGGCAAAGGCCAGCCAACCGGGCATCGGGTCGGCGCTGCCAGACAATGTGCGGTTCCGCTCCCTGTCCCCGTATATGAAGCAGCATCCGGGCTTGGACCCGATGGCAGGCCCGGTTTAACAAGTTTGCTGGTGCTCGGACAGCCGCGAGGGTTGCGCGCTGGAGTGCAGCCCCGGCCGGTGGGATGGGTGACACAGCCCGAATCGAGTACGGCGCCGGGCGTCGCGATCACCCCAATCCGGCACACCAGCAATTGGAAAGGAGTTGTGAAGGCAATGGAAGACTTGAAAGACGGTGACCAGGTGTTTGTGATTCAACGCGAATCCGAGATGTACCGGAAGACCGGACGGGTGGTAGAAAACGGGGCTCGGGTTGCGGTCAGATTCGACGGCTGTCCGCGGCTGTGGCATTTCGAGCGTAAATGGCTGCTGAAGCTCATTTACTGAGGTATGAAGATGACGAAAACTGAGTTACAAATCATGGAAGGTTTGCGGAAGCGCATCGCACAATTGGGGAAGTACATCGTGAATCTTGAAACGCAAACGCATTCTCCGGTTGGATTGCGATGGGCCGAGGTGGCCGAATCCAGGCTGGAAATCATTCAGGAACGCGACCAGCGCATCGCGGAACTGGAAGCACTCCAAGAGGAACAGGCCGCTGTGCTGCCGGAAGATTGCAGCTTGGCAGATTGGGCCAAGGCGTGGCGAGAGCGGACAGCGGACTTGGAGGCCGACCGCGACCGGCTGCGTGCGGCGCTGGAAGATATCCACATGGACCGGCGCCCAGCAATGCGTGAATGGTGGCGCATCCACACTTGGGCGCAACGTCGGGCGGCGCTTGCCATTGGATTGATAACACAGTCTGACTGGGAACACTTTCTCCGTGAGTGTGACGCCGCCCTCTCCGCCACCGGGGATCACGAGCACCCGGACACGGTGAGTCGCGCAGCGATCAATGAACTCCTCGATGAGCACGAGGAGGCATGTTGGAATATGGACGATAGGAAATGGGTTCGGGACACGCGTTTAGAGACCGTGCAGGATATCCGCACCGCCATCGCCGCGCTGCCAGAGGAGGCCGACCGTGGCTGAGAACCGCAAGTGGATCTGCCAGTACTGCGGAGGCCGGGCCACGGTATCCAATGGAAAGTACATGTGGTGCTCTTCCCTGGTCTGCCAGCGCAAACACGACTTGGATATCTGCGAGCCAAATCTCGGCGTCCTGCGATTCAACGCCACGGTGTTCGGGCGGTTCCGTGGGTTCATCGGATGGCTGCTCTTGGAGCCGTTCGTGCGGCTGATTCCGCCGACATGGGTGTGGAACTACAAGCCACGAACGTGGCGCTATGAGATTTGGGGTTGGGTGAACTCAAGTTCGTACTGGTGGTACGAGCGGATGAAGGGGAGGTGCTGAATGACCGCAAGTGAAGCGCTGGAGCGGGTCGAAGCAATTGAGCCACTGGTGGATGAGGCGGAGGACGGGCCACTCAATGACTCGTCGATCGGTGTGGAGAATCAAGTCGCGTTCGCCCTGGATGCTGGCCGCAAGGTGTGGGCTGCGGCGCTCATCAAGGCGCAGGTCGAACAGACGATACGGTGCCAATTGCAATATCAGCAACTTGGCTGGTGGAGGAACGAAGAGAAACGGCTTGAGGCCGCGCTGAAGGAACTGGAGGGACGAGATGAAACACACGATTCAACTCAAAGCTGAGATAGATGACCGGGTAGCCGTCCGCAATTACAGGCGTTCCGGTCTGTGGGAAGAGGGTAGGCTTGAGAGAGTCGAAGTTTGTTGGTGGCTTTCGCCAATACCCAGCATCTCCTACACTGTTCATCTTGATCGCGCCAGCGATGCCGGGAATCCGATCCGGCTCTATGTCAATGGCGATGCAATCAGGAACATGGAGGCCCTCGATGCCTAGTGCCGCCTATTTTATTGTCGGTGGAGTGCTGCTCATTTTCGGGCTGTGGTGGTTTTACCATGACTGACACCCGCACCGACGCCGAACTGAACGAACGCATCGCCCGGTGGATATGCGTCTACCCGCCGCCCGACTACTCCGGCGACCTCAACGTGTGGGGGGACATTTACAACGGGTTCCGTGCTGACAGGTGGACTACCAGTTCAGCATTCCTCAAGCAACTACTTACAGATTTGGATGTTGGCGATGTTACCGGCGATTACGGCTGGCTCACAATGATATTTTCCACCGCCCGGCAGCGTGCCGAGGCGCTGGTAGCTGTGATAGAGGGTGCGCCCAAGCCATGAGACAAGTGCGGCGCCGAAACAAACCGATCATCGTGGACAGCGAGACGCCGACGTTGGCGCTCCAGGAATTGATCCAGTATCACCGAGATCATCGACCACCACTGCCCACCCCGGAACAGCCCCTGCCGAAAGACCTGGCGTCGATCGCCGAAGCATCGCAACTCTGCAGAATATGCAAAAAGACCATCTACAACCTCATCTCTCGCGGTTTCATTGATGCGTGGGGCACCCGGCGCCTGCGGCGCGTATCCCTGAGCCAACTGATGCCGCAGACGTCCGTCCGGACCTGGCACACGATGGTCTGCGTGATCTGCCACGCCGAGATCAACGGCCGGCCCGGAGAGCGCACGGGCTGGAGGTCGCTCGAGCTGTCACCCCGGCGCCAACTGTTCGTCTGCCCGCGGCATTTCCCGCCGAAGCCGGTCTTAGCGGAAGCCACCCCGGCCGTGCGGGATCCGGAACTGCGGGCGTATCAAGAGGCTACATTACGCTGCTGGGGCGAGATCATCAATCGCGTAATCGAGATGGTCGAATACCAGCCGAAACCGAAAGAGGAGAAAGAAAGCAATGCCTAATTATCAATCTTGTTCAGTTCCTTTTAGCCCGCTCGACTTGTCGCGTGGGCCGGGGCTGACGGCAACCCAAAAACGAAAGCTAGCTGATGAGGACTGCGGCCAAGCAGTCCCCCCTCCCTGCGCGGAGAATCAGAGCCAAGTTCGGAGTGCATTGGGCAGTCTCGAGCAGCATCTGGCTGACCTTACCAATGAACTCGTGGGATTAACCGAAGCCCTCGAGCCGGTCATGTTACAAGGTCCCCCACTTTGTACCCAAGAGAAAGAGAAAGAGAAAGTGGACAGGTCTGGATATGTCCCCCTCGCTGTTCGGATCTGGATGAGTGTAGAGATTGTACAGGGGATCAACGACCTCATTATCCGCCTGCGGGAGAACGTGAGCATCTGAGACCATGGACGTCCATGTACTAGCCAGCGGATCCGGAGCGAACTGCATCGCTCTGGTTGAGGGAGAGGCTGCAATCCTCGTGGACTGCGGCCTTCCCCGCGCGGTGCTGTTCAAGCGGCTGAAAGCGGCCGGCATTGAGCCTGGCCAACTCCGCGCGATCTTCGTTACCCACGAGCACGGCGACCATGCGGCCGGGGTGAGGAGCGTGGCCGGCGGGTTGCAGATCCCGGTCTACGCAAGTCAGGGAACCCTCGAAGCGCTCAATCTCACAGGACTGGTACAAAGTTTTGCTCTCCATCGAGACATGGAGTTGCTAGCTCCGTTTGGCGGTCCTGAAGTATGGGTTGATTCTTTCCCTGTGAGTCACAATGCCGCTGAGCCTCGAGGTTTCCGCTTCCGCCGGGGGGCCTACCATCGGTGGGACGTGGCGATCATCCTGGATTCCGGCAGCATCCCGGTACCGCAGGCCCGCGACGTGTCGACGCTCGTGATCGACTGCAACTACGACGAGGATGTCCTGGCCACCTGCGAATACGATGCGGCCCTGAAATGCCGCGTCTCCGACAACCATTTGAGCAACGACCAGGTGGGAGAGTTCCTGGCAGGATGCAACACCACGCCGGAGACGGTGATCCTGGCCCATGTGTCCGCGGTCTCCAACCGCCGGGAGCTGGTGGAGGCGATGTTCATCGTGGCCCGGGAACGGCGAAAGGTGTTGGTAGCGCCCGCAGACGGCGGGCTCAAGGTGACGATATGAGCGAGAGATGGAGGCCGTCCCCCCAGGGCACGCTAGATCAATTACTGAACAGCATTGAGCAGCAATTGAACTATACCGATCACCTCATCGTGACGAGTACGTTTTTGCACACGTTCGATTCTGATGAACGCGATGAAAGGACTGACTTCATCTCCGCCGCGATGGCTATCAAGGACGGTCGTCGACCGGACTTCTCCTACTTGGAGTCGATCAAAGAAAAGTGGGAAAAGGGTCTGAAGGAACGGCAGCTTGTTGCGGAATACTGGCCAGCCTCTGCGACCTACCGTGTCCGACGCCAAACAAAAGGGTGACGATATGAATCAAGAAAACTTTCAACAATTGGACGAAAATGCGACACGCCGATATCAGGAGATGTATCTCGATCGCCACCTGAAGGCGCAGGCCGCCATCCAGACGGAATTGACTGAGATGGTTGAGCAGGAGAAGGCTTTCATCCTCACCGACGAGGAAGAGCGCCTCCTGCGATGCTTCCGGCAATTCCGCGCCCGCAACATCAAGCCGGGGGCCGTATTCAAATGGCAAACGCATCCCGAGGCCGGCGTGATTCTGGCACCGAAGGAAGGCGTGCTAGTCAGGGATCCGAGCGATCTGAATGAGACGTGAGCAAAGAAAAGCCCCGGACCGAAGCCCGGGGCCGCTGATTCTCTCCTTTCCTTTCCCTTGCTGCGGGTCGTCTAATCCGCCGCCGTGTGCCCGCTACCACGGCGCGGCGGGTCCTGAGCCGCTAGGGACGGCGTGAAGCTGCCGATTAAGATCGTCAAGATAGCGTTGAGTATCTTCACCGGCATACGGCGCCCGAGGCGAACTCTGAATGACCCAACCATCGCATCACCCCCTTTCATTCGTCCCACTGCTCTATGAGATCGTCGGTCCCATGCACCGCCAGATCCATATTGTCTGCTGTGATCGTCAAGGCTTCCCCGGTGGAAAACGTAAGCGTAACCTCAACGTAGGGATACAGGGACAAGTCACCATGCCGCTTAGTCTCAACGCAGGAAAGCTTTTTGCCAATCAAGGCCCGGAAATTTTCGATATTCTTCATCCTTCCACCCCCAGATAGTCGCAGGCCGGGTGCTCCAGGTCCAGGTCGGTCGCCAGATACCGTTCCGTCGTCGCCTGGGCCGAGTGCCCGTAGGTCTTCTGGATCTGCCGGATGTCGGCGCCGCCCTTGAGCCCCAGCTTGCCGAACGTCCGCCGCAGATCGTGCGGCGCGCACTCGAAGCCCAACTGCTCTGCGTAGCCCTTCACCACCCAGTAAATCCCCGAGTCCGTCATGCCGCGCCCGTTCGAGCGCCCGGCTTTATTCACTGGCCGCAGAACCGGCCCTTCTGTGATCTCAGCCGCTTCCAACCACTCGAGCACGCGCTCGTGAGCCCACGCCGGCATCGGTACGGTTCGCACCCGGCCGCCCTTGCCGATCAGATCATGGATGACCGCCCGGCCGTCGAGCACTTGGATGTGCTCCACTGTCACCGCCGCGGCCTCGGCCCGGCGCAAGGCACACCCGAAAAGAAGGGCAAGGAGAGCCCGGTCCCGCTTGCCGCGTGGGTGAGCACCGTCCGGGGCCTGCAACAGCGACTGGGCCTGCTCCTGCGAGAGCCAGTGGCCCATCCTCACGCCATGCTGGCGTATCCCCGGGATAGAGGTAATGCTCTGCACGTCCTGGTGCGCCATGCCCCGCGCGCCCGCTTCCTTGGCCAGCAGCTTGATCGCGGTGAGATGCTGATTGATCGTCACCGCCGATGCGCCCTTGTGCCGCAGGTGATCGAGATAGGCCAGCACAGTATCCCGGCTGAAGCTGGCTTGCCCCGCGTCCTCTGTCCACGCGAGGAACGCCCGCAGGCCCCGGCTGTACGTGCGCCGCGTGTGAGGCGACGCGACCGCCCTAATTGTGAGCGGCACCAGTGCTGTCGTTTTCGTGTCCATGCTGCTGCCTTTCAATCTCTTCCTTGGTCGGCCACACGACCTCGCCGTGCTCCGCGTGGAACACGAGATGGTCGCCGGGATCCGTGATCCGGACCTCGAGCCCGTCGTCGATGTGCGATCGCACCATGAAACGCACGCCAGCACCATTCAAAACCTCTTCGGACTCGATCTCGATTGGCCTATCGTGCATTCCATCCGCCCCGTACAAGTAGAGAAACATTGGGAAATTTGATCTTGGCATCATGTCTCCTTTCCAACCCTCCCCACTCCGCCCTCATCGAAGGCGGAGCAGGCGGGGCACCCGCAGGGGTCAGTCAGTCCTAACGGTGTGGACCGGCAGAACCTCAACAGCCGGGGCGGCACTCTCAGCTTGTGCAGCCTTGACCATTTCGAAGTACTCCTCGTGGTACTCCAGTGAGCACCCGCCGCGATCCCCGCGGAATTTGACGATGATGTTGTGCTCGCCATCCGGCATGGTGCTGGCTATCATGGCGACGACTTCCGCCGGATCAATCAGCGCCGTCTCGCCCTTTCTCGTTTTGAATTCAAGTAGCATTGTGTTCCTTCTTACGCAGCCTTCCGGCCGCTCTCCTTGCCCATCCTATACCAGCAGCTTCCGCGGTGGCGCAACGCTCGACCGCAGGGACACCGCAAATCCGTGTCAAGACCCATCTGGCGCCGCACGGCCAACGCCTTCTGATACCAGTTGTCGCCGGCGCCGTGGCTTATACCCAACCGCCGGCACGCCTCCGCGACCGGCACGCCTTCCTGAAACACCAGCCGCACGAATGCCGGCTTCTTTGATTGTGTCGGGTGGTGGATCCCACCGCGGAATATCCGGTCCAGCACAAAACTCCGCCGACACCCTCTACTCTTGCACCGCCAGACCTGGGTACCCGCAGAGTTCCGGCCCCGGCTCTCCGTTGTCCCGCCGCAGTAGATGCACGCGGGATTCTCGAGCCAGGCCGCTACGCGATGCTTGGCAAATATCATCTCCCACAAAGCGTTGAGCAGGTGATCGTGTGCCTCGTCTTCATCCCGGGCCCACACAATCAGCGTGCCCGCCGCATCGGGTGCGTGGAGTTCCCAGCGCCGCGCCCCCGCATACTGTTTGTTGAGCTGGTGCCGCAAGGATTCGCACCCCCGGCCACTCGGCCGCCGCTCGTTGTATTCGATGTCAAAGTAGCCCCCCATCTTCCTAATCTCCTTCCTGCATGAGAGCAGGCCCAAGCGGGCGACCCGCGCCGCCCGATCAGGTCCGTACTCACGCTCCAATCCGCTTTCGCCGCCGCCCGCCCGCACGCTTCGGCACGCTCACCCCGTGTGCCGCCGCCAGACGCTTCAGGCCCAGGGAGAAGATGCTTTCCCAGTCCACCGACACCCGTTCGGTACGAGTGCCCGCCCTCCAGAGCTCGATGTATCGATCGTGGATCTCCACATTCAGCAGCCGCCCGCGATCCTTCACCGCCGTCTGCCGCTTCAAGGTCTTTCCTTCGCCTAACGTGGTCATAAGACTACTCCTTTCAGCCATACTGCACAATGCACACCAGCGCCAGCGCCACGGCTACCGCTACCGCCAGAGGCCACATGAGGCCACCATCTGGCCGATAGGATCCGCGGCGATGCGCCCAAACAATCATCGGAACCACCCCCGGCGCCGCGGCTTCTGCCCGGGAAGCGAGTACCCGGACTCCCGCCACTCGCCCGCCAGCTCGTCGAGGTGGGGCGTGATCGTCTGCCGCTCGGCCGTGCCCGCGTAGAATGGATTGCGCCGCTTGTCTCGCTGGCGGTCGATTTCATCGAGGATCATCACCCCGACTTTCAGCCGCTCCGCTGTCGTCATGCGATCGGCTGGTGTCATGGCCGGCCACCCTTTGCCGTAGTACAATGTCCTTGCATCGTGTTGTCTCCTCAAGATTGCCCGATGTGCGGGCCGGTTATCTTGGCAGGTTCCCGGCCCGGTTACTAGAGCTAACCGCTCTCCCCGCACCCTCATAACGCGCGGGGGCAGGGGTTAGACCACTTCATCCGGTATTACCGCAGGCGGCAGGCCGCTATTTTCAACGCTCACATGGTTGTGGCCAAGCCCAATCCAGTAGGCCACAATCGCGGCACCCTTCGGTGTTAGCTTCCACCAGCACATAGCGCCGGGGTTCGGCTTCTGTGCGTGTTCCATGTATCCACCCTGAACGGCCTGCTTGTATTCTGTGGCGCACCCAAGGCCAGTCCATTGCTTGAGAATGCTCTGCTTGTCATTGCCATTGAATCGGCAGCGACGGCGAAGCGCCTCTGCAAGAACACTGTGTTCTTTTGTCCGTAGTATCATCGTCCAATCCTCCCTTCTCTAACCGCTCTCCCAGCGCCCCTCCAAGCGCCGGGGCAGGGGTTAGGCAGTCAGGCAACTTCTCAGGATGCCAATCATCCGGCGTTGTTCACCGGCTACGGCGCGCGCTCCACTGTCACCGTCAGAGTCTTTCTCGTTTTGCTTGGCATGTCGCCTGAGGTCCGCGATGATGCCAATCAATGGATTACAGACCGGGCAATTAGGATCGACTCCCGGCTTGTGTGTTGCGCTTCTATGTAGTTGTTCTGCGAGTTTCATCGTCCAATCCTCCACCACTCCCCCAGCCGGGCCACGGGGGAGCGGTCGAATATCAGGCGGATGTTAACTCCATCGGACCGCCCACGATCTCGCATTCGCCAGCGTGGATTGTCTTGCGCCACTCATCGTCGCCGATCTTACAGGAGTGACACCAGGCCGAACAGCCATTGTCAATCCATAGCGACTCAGCAATCCCGCCGCCGCGTCTGGACTTCAGGTAGTACACTGTTCCTCCCTCCAGCCCTTCCGGCATGGTTTCCAGTTCTCCGAAGCAGACCACGGTTCCGCCGATGCTCCGCATGATCTCTCTTAGCGCGTATCCTTGCGAAAAGGGTAACGGCTTCTCCAGATTGAATAATCTCGCTTGCAGCATTTCATCCCCTCCAGGCCCAAGTCTTTTCTCCAATGCATTTCCAACCAGGGGACGACCACCCCACCAGCTCTCTGTCCCTGGTTTCCCATCGCGTATCGTACGGACGGGAAACGGGCATTATGCAGCGCTTGTCAGCGTACAAGATAGCGAAAAACTCCGCCTTTGTAACCTGCCTCATCCCGTCTGGTACTTGTGCTGCTTCGGTTTGCATTCTCGTATCCTCCATTCGGTTAGTACCGCTCACTCCACCGCATCCCCAGGACGCGGCAGAGTCAAAGGTCTAATGGAGCAAGTCTCCCAGCCCCACGGTCACAAACCGCGCCTTCAGAGCCTCATTGAAACCGGGGTCAATCCCTTTGAAGCGGTGCCCCTGGTCCTCATTCCACTGTTTGATCCCCCGTATTTCAGCGGAGAATTCAGCATCGGTTTCGGCGGTCCGCTTGGTTACGTCGCCCTCACAATACGTCACGATCAGGCGTCGTTCAGGGTTCGCCCATGTGCCGAAGTACCAAGCGTCCTGATCCGTATCCACTTGGGCGAATCCGCGAGCGATGGTACACAGCTTGAAGTCGTACAAGTACCGATCAGCGTTCATGAAAGTTTTAACCGTTTGCATTTCATTCCTCCATTCAGAATCTAATCGCCTCACAGCTCCCCACTGCCACCAATGGGGAGATAGAGGGGACTAGCCAGCATTCCTCACCAAAACGTCAAAGTGCGCACGTCTGGCAAAACTGATAGTGTTGCCAACGTGAAACAACACCAACAACTTCCCCCACCTGGCAACCGGGATAGGCCGAGCATCGGCCATAATGCGGGCCGTATGAGTAGGAGACTGCGGCACTGTGTTTCCACACTCCAGATACCGCCGTTGCATTCTCTCTCTGAGTCTTGACAGTCGTACTATTTCCAAGTGCTCATGCGCTATGGCTTCATAATTCAACATCGTCCAACCCTCCATTCCTTTTCGTGCTTGTCGTGTCTAGTGCGACTCCTCGAATTCTTCGGAGTCCGTCTCGCCCACAAACTCAGCGATGGACGGGAAGCGGGTAACCGGGACATAGCGCGTCCTCTCGCGTACCGTGACAATCCGTTCGTCCCGGTCGGTCGTAATCACGCGCCGAACAACCAGGAACCGTGAATCAGCCGTCAAGTGGCAGTGCTGAAAATCGCCACAGCTTACCGCCGCCCGTGCGAATTCCACCGCCGCAGGGTCAGCATGTCGCCCATTTCCAAACGCTACTTGCCGTTCGCCGATGGATACCGGCTTTGAACATTCGGACCCTTCCCAAATCGGGCCATAGATGGCGCCAATTAAACGTGTTTCGCTTTCAAAGTGTCGCATTTCGTTCCTCCATTCCTTCTAGTGTCCTCATCCCCGCCGTCTGTCACCCGGCGGGGGAAGTGCGCTAGTGTGCCGGTCTCGGAATCTTGCGCTCAAACCAGATCAAGAACAGTCCCGTACGGATCACCTTCCACCCGTTTGCGTGTAGCCGTTCCGCCTGCTTCAAACCGCGTAGTGTGCTCGTGTCAACAATCTTGTACTTGAGTGCCATGTTTCCTCCCTAAGCATTCACAACTGCCCACGCGCTACCATGGGCAGATAGAGTGCTTAGGCCGCAACGTTCAGCGCTTCCCGCTGAATCCTGCGTGCCTGCAACATCGCATCATTGGCAGTCAGATACCACTGGGAGCAGATCTGCCGCTGAGCATCAAACTTGGCCAGGTACTCGTCAAGGTAATGGCAGCGGTACGTATCCCGCTGAGTACTGCCAGTGTAGCGGTACCTGATATGCAGTATCCCGCCCATGGAGCTATCAACGCTTGATAGCCCGAATTTGTATTGACTGCGGGGCTCCTCGGGATCTTTCGCCGTCGCAAACCAATTGATTTCACCGGCTGCCGCGTCCCAGTAGGCACGCTCAAACAGTCCAGACTCCCGCGCCATCGCGTCGAAGCGTTCCAGCTTGTCTTTTTTCGTCAGTCCGTATCTTGCCATATTTCCTCCATCCTTAAACGTTCACCCGGCCCCACGCGTGACCATGGGGCCGAAGAGCGCTTACTCACACTCCACAAACGGCGCAAGCTGCGCTGATTCCAGGTCAGTCCCGCCCCCGCACGCACGGTCCACGAGGTCCGCGTCCACCGCATGAGGGTTCAGTGCTTCACACTCGCTGTCCGTGCCGCAAGCAAACACCTGCTGGCCAGCAGGATTGACGACTATCTCAGGCACGCTCAGAAGAGCATAGCCGATAGCGACGACGGCCAACTGCCCAGCCGCGAATACCATCAATCTTTTCTTCATCTCATGAACTCCCTTCACTCACGATATTACCCCAAGGGGCTGAGCATGTCAATAGTTATTTTGCACCTACTTGCACTTTTTTTCAGTACCCCTATTAATAGATGATGCACGAATAGCCCCTTGGCATATTCCAAACCTGTGATATGATTGAGATGCGATGCCCCGACGACCTACACCGCCACCCGCTCACGTCCGCCAGTGGTTTGCTCGGCAAGGCCAAAAAGGCGGCGAGACGACCGCGGAGCGCATGACGCCGGAGCAACGCAGCGCCAAGGCATCCAAGGCCGCAAGCGCCCGCTGGGCCAAAGCCCGGGGCGAACAGCCCGACAACCACAAACAGCCCACTGCCCCCCCTGATACAGTTGTCACCCTCCCCCCGGACCTCGCCCAACGACTCGACGCCCTGCAGCAACGTATGGGCCTGCCCTCACGCCAGTCAGCCCTCGAGATCGCCCTCCGCGCCGGGCTCAACTCCCTCACGGGATAATCAGGCACTTTCCGACCGGGCCGACGTGGCCAAAACTGCCGGGTTTCAATTCCGTCAAGATTGTTCACCATTGAAATACTCCGTTCACAGGTGAACCACGTCGGCACTGTGCCCGCATTTCCCCTCGTCCCCCAGCCCTCGGCCTCATGAGTCGAGGAAATGACGGACCGACTCAGTATTTACGTGGCTTATACCCCCCTATCCCCGTATTCTCGGACCCCGACCGTGCAAGGTTTGCGCTTGGGGGAGTACCCTTGGGCTGGTGGGTGGGTAGGTCCAGGTGCTCGACATCACTCACGACTTTGTACCTTATCGTGAGTGATCGGCCTCGAGCCACGCCACGCTCACAGCCCTCAACGGCAAGCCAGCGCCCACGACCTCGATAGGACCACGTGCACAAGGCGCCGGCCCCCCCCTTCGCGGGCACGATCCCGCCCGACCGGGGGGGGTGTATCAGTTAGGGTGCGCCATCTTCCGTCGCCGGCAGTTTGGTGATAGCGTCTCTGGGTGGAAATTTCGTAGTGGGAAGAAACTTATTTTCTACGGTTTACGTGATTTTCTAGTGGTTTGAATACACCACCGGTAAGAGAAGAGGGGGTGCAGTCGATTTCGTATTTCGAACATTTTCCGATCCAAGCGAATGGTGCTTCGGGTTCAGTGAAGCAGATTCGGTTGCCCCGGTATATCGCCCATGTTCGGGGAGCCCCAACGTTGACCGTGGCGAAGTATACCTCGCTGACTGCTGATCGGCGTTGGGCCAGTTGCGTAGCCGGTACTGCCTGGAAGCTGCGTTATCGACCGCAGGCTGAGACCAGCGAACCCGTTTGTCAATTGACAGTCACTACGCATCTGTACGTTCCTTCGGGGGGGGCGCCGCGGACTCTCGGCCGCGGGAATAGATGATCTTGACGGGTCCGTGTTGATAATTGGGCTCGCCGGTTTTGCGGATTCCGCGAGAGAAGCCGCGTTGTTTTCTGAGTTGATGTTGGATGATGTGCTCGTTGCACGGGCGGCGGGGAGACTGGTCCGCGGGGACAGACCTGAATTCGGTGAAAGGAGTTAGGCCCGAATTCGCGTCGCCCCGCCTGTACGTCGACATCGAGATCATTATGCGCCGATCGCAAATCCCTGTCAAGCCCCTTGTTCCGGGCCTAAGTGCTGTTAACGTAACACCCTACTACTCACACCATGGGGATTGACAGGATTTGCGAAACTAATGTATTCTTTGAGCAGTATAAGTCGAGGCCCGCCGGCGGGGCAAGAAAAAGCAGTCGGCCACCCTGTAGCGCGGAAGCGTGATGACAACTATAACTTCCTCCGCAACGATCCAATACCTGAAACCTGGGGAATCCGTAGTGGTTCGATTCAAGAAAGGGCACATTTTCCGCGCCTTCCCCTGGGAGGACGTTTTACGGATTCTGCGGCACAACTTGGCCGATGGCGTAATCAGCCGCGGCGGCAAGTTGCTGTATCTGCGGCTGCTGGTTTCCGTGTATCTGTTTCATCGCGTGATGGCCCGGAGCAAACTTCCGCCGCTATCCAGCCGGCATGTTTCAGCGCACTGCCAGGTGAAGGGCGCCCAGGAATGGGTGGTTCGGTTCGATAAGGCGAAGACCGGGCGAATGGGAAGCGCTGTCCGGACCGTATTCGCTGGGGGAAGGGGAAAGAACTAATGCAAGAAGCAGGACCATGGGCTGATCTGCTCAACTTTCCGGTCGAACGATTCTCGACCCGGCGGTATGCCACAAAGTTGGCATTGTCCACGCTGAGGAATGCGGAAATCTCCAAGTTTGAGGACTACATGATTGAGGGCTTGGTGTACCAACTGGACGCCTACCTCGCTACGGAGCCATTGGGTGAGATCAAACATCCGCTGGGCTGGTGGCAGGCGTTTAAGGAGCGGTTCTTTCCGGTTTGGTTGCTCAAGCACTGGCCGGTCGCGTACAAGACCTACAACATCAAGCTGCTGTATCCGGAGATAAATACCCGGAGCCAGCAGGGGTTCAAATTCCGTCAGCATGTGGAAGTCGCTGTTACGCAGCCCCTCCGCCCAATTCGGGACTACATGCGGGAAGTGGATGACTACATGAGCTACGAGCAGCCACTTCTAGGAGAAAACTGATGAGCGTATGGGCACCGAGACCGAATGGAAGACCGACATTGCTGCCGGGAAGAGGCACAGGGCGTGGCGCTGGCCGCGGCCGGCTGGTTGGGGATGCTCCGCCACTGCCAGACTTGACCCAGCCCGCTTCTCCGTTCCTGAATCCGCTTGATCCGAACTTCAACAATCCGCAAACCCCGCCGAATTGGACGTATCCGCCGGATCAGGGGATGAATCCTCTCAACTACGGCAACGCGGTTCCGCTCCCGAACGTGATTCCCGGGACGCCGGCGGCCGGACTCGATCCGACTTCTCCGGCATTCAACAATCCCCAGCCTCTGCCGCCTGTTGATCTGGGCGCACCCCCTTCGACATTTCTGGATCCGACCGCTCCGGGTTTTGCGAATCCGCAGCCGTTGCCGGGTGTGGACCTGGGCGCGCCGTCATTCAACCAGCCGGTGAGCCCGCGGCTGATCCCCGGTCGAACCCGGCGCGGAACAGTGGCGCCGGGCGTTCCGATACCGGCCCCGCCCGCAGCCACCGGACAGCCTGCGCCGGTCAACCCATTCACCAACATCTTCAAGCAGAGGTTTCGATGAACCAGAGAATTCGCAGGAAGCTCATCAAGCAGGGTAAGATCATCGTCCCGCCGCTATCCGTCGTGACGGTGGCGAAGCTCGATCCTGGAAACTCCCAGGAGATGTTGATTCTCACCAAAGTGGCTGGGAACACGCTGACTGTGACGAGACCTGCGCCGTGGATTCAGAATGCCCAAAGCCTTTGAGGAGTGCGTAAAATCCGGCGGCCGTGTGCGAACGATCAACCCGAAGGCTGGGCGCTACATGCACGTCTGTTTCAAAGACGGGAAATCCTACGCGGGTGAGGTCCATACCAAGAAAAAGCTCCGGCGGGAAGTCGGTGCGAAGAGTTGAGATAGTCGAGTGGTGGAATTGGCAGACACTGGAGGTGCCAGAGGTAACGTACTGGCTCGCTGTGTTCTTCTGATCCCAGAGTACAAACTGGGGTGGCCGGTAGGGGTCGCGTGAGAGCGCCGTTTGGGTTCAAGTCCCAACTCAGAGAGCCTACACATACTATCTCAATTCAAACAAATCGGTAAGTACTATGGCCAGAAGTCCTCTTGAAACCATTGCCATCGCCAAGCACATCGCGGGACCTGACAAACGGAACCCGTTCTTCTCCTATAAGAAGAAGCCGCGAAAGGTCTTTGAGAATCCGGCAGTTGCGCTCGAAGCGAAACGCAGGCTGGTCGAACAGGCGATCGCCGATCTCTACCCCGGCCACAAGGTGGAGAAGGCAGACGTGCTGGAACGGTTCAAACTTGGGATGTCAGAATGTCCGATCTGGCTGAAGAGCCTCACAGAAGACACGGCCATCTTTCAGCGGCCGGGAGACGGAAACATGGCTGGCGTCCGGTATTCGATTACCGATGGCAAAGTCACTCTCGGGGAGCCCTTCCCGCTTGAACTCCAGCTTTGAAACAAGCAATTTCCGGCGTGCGCGCCCAGGAGCAGGTGCTCATCTACGAGCGCTACCAGCTCGAGCGCCCCAACAATTTCGAGTACCAGAAATGGTGCGAGGCGGCAGCCGAAGAGCACGGCCTCAGCGTCAGTCAGGTCCGCCGGATCATTTCTACCGGCGAAAAGGATTTTCTCGACCAGGTTTCCCAGGCGTCGGTTTCGAAAGCCCAGCAAGTAGCCGGGCTGATGGGGCTCCAGCTTGAGGATGCCTTCGAAATCCTGAAAGAGCAGTTGCACGCCACCGAGCGCCGGCCGCTTACCGACAAAGACGGCCGGATGCAGCGCAATTGCACCCATTGTGGCGGTTCCGGAAAGACGATCATCACCGACAGCGCCACCAAGAAAGAGCGCGGGATAACCTGCCTGTACTGTGAAGGTACCGGCGGCGAAGTGATCTGGCTGGAGAAGCCGCATAATGCGGCCCGGCTGAAGGCTGTGAAGCTCTGCTTTGATCTCTTCGGCGCCGCGGCCCCCGATCAGTTGGAGATCAACGCGAAACACACCCATTACCATGTCACCAGCGCAGTACTCGAATCCCGGCTCACCCAACTCTACGGACAGATCCAATCCCTGCAGTCCGGAGCTACTCGCCAGATTGCGGGAAGCGGAGACGATCAGCCGGGAACTGATGGTACGAAGGGCCATCGAGGATAAGTACTACTGGCTCACGCAGTGCACGCGGACCAAGGATGAGCAGGATCTGGTGGACCCGTACAAGCCGTTTCCGGACAAGGATTACTTATGGCACGTGATACAGTATCTAGACAACTGGCCGAACCCAGTAAAAGCGATCGAGAAGAGCCGCACAATGATGGCTTCGTGGGGAGTTTCAGGTTGGAGCGGACATCTTGGATTCACCCATCCGGCTATATGCACGGTATTCCAGAGCCAGGACGAGCGCCGCGCAATCCACGATGTGGATTACGTCAAGGAACTCTGGAAGAACTCGCTGCCGGAGTTGAAGGATCGCTGGCCGATTCCGAAACCCGTCGAGCGCCAGCCGGCCACCGAATTCAGACTCTCTAACGACAGCCGCTGGGTGGCGCTTTCCCGGGATCCGGACGCGATTCGTTCTGAGCACCCGACCATCGTGGTTCTGGACGAGGCGGCCCACATGATCGAGGGGCAGGAAAGTTACGATATCGCGGTCGCAGCCAACCCGCTGCACATCATCCTGCTATCGAGCGCAGCACAGGGTTGGTACGAGGACTTCACCGCGCCGGCCATTCCGACGGACTGGCCGTGGGAGATGAGGGTGGCAGCATGAGAATCCTGATCGTAGCCCACCCCGACGATGAAGTGATCTGGTTCGCGCCGGAGACATTCGACAAGATTGTCATCGTGTTCGAGGCATTCGGGGACGGACGATCGAGCGATGGGCGCCGGAAGGCGCTGGCCGAGCACCCGCTCAAAGACAAGATCACCCGGCTCGGGCTCCAGGAGAGCAACTTCTGGAGAGACCCGACCAAACGCGCGGTCCATGAACGAAACCGCGATGCGCTGTGCGGCTATCTCAAGACGGTTCTCAAGCCGGGCCCGGACGATGAGGTCACCACCCACGGCCCGATGGGCGAGTACCAACACGCCGATCATCTACTGGTACACCGGGCCTGCATGATGAACCTGGACTGCAAGGTGAACGGGAAAGACCCGAAGCTCTACCGGGAGATTCGCAAGGTGTACGAGAACAATGCATGCTGGACATGGGACTGAGTTACAGATCTCTGCGGTGATCCCAACCCGGGGCGACGTCGATCTCGGTCCGATCGTTGACCGGCTGCGGGAATACCCCGAGGTCCGTCAGATCATCATCGAAATCGGCGATACGCCGTTCAACCGGTACCTGGGCGCGGAAAAGGCCCGGTACCCGGTGATCTACACCCAGGACGATGACTGCATCACAGACATCCGGCCCCTGATTGAGCGGTATCGGCCGGCGATTCTCGTCAACGCCATGACGGCGGAGCACGAGCCAAACTACCGCGGCCAGCGTGACACCCTGATCGGGTTCGGCGGCATCTTCCACCGGGACCGGCTATCGGTTCTCAATGGCTGGGAGCGCGATCCACTGTTTCTCCGGGAATCTGATCGGGTATTCACTTCCCTGGTCCCCTACGAGACAGTGTTCCCACAGATCGAGATTCTGGACTGTTCGTGCAACGGCGACCGGATGTGGAAGCAGCCGGAGCACACCAAGGCCGGAGAACAAATCCGCGAACGAATCAACGTGTTTCTGAGGACGCATCCATGCTAAAGAAACTGTTCATTAGAGTATGGTTCGGGCCTCTTCCGGAGTGGATGCCGCAGTATTACAACAACACTGCGGACCTGAAGCGCTACGGCTTCGACTGGCTCGTCGTCAACGACTACGAGTTTTTCCGGGAACGGATCCAACAAACGCTGGGAATCGAGATCGCACCCTACGATGCAATCGCCGGAACGCGCAAAGCCGGCGACTTCGATCCGGCCTACGGAGTCATCTTCGCTGAGGAATTGCAGGGTTATGACTTCTGGGGGCACACCGGTCTGGATTGTGCCTATGGCCGGCTGGACAGGTTTGTCGGCGACAAATTCCTGGCCGACTGCGACATCTTCGGGAATGATCCCGGGGCTATCTGCGGACCCTTCTCGCTCTACCGGAATTCGGACAAGGTGAATAACCTTTTCCGGCGTGTTCCGGATTGGGAACTCCTACTCAGTGACGCGGAGATGTATGGGTTTGACGAAATCCACTTCAACAGGATCGTGCAGCAAGCGTCGGCCGCCGGAGAAATCCGTTTCAAGACGGCATTCCACCAATCGCACGACACCGAACCTGAGCATTTCCCGGTTCCCCGCATGAGATTGGAAGAGGACGGTACGCTCTTGGATCTGGCGAAGAACAAAGAGACGATGATGTTCCACTTCCACCGTTACAGGAAATGGCCGATTTTATGAATACGCGCATCCTTCTGACCGGCGGTTCGGGACGCCTCGGCAGTAAACTGCACCGTATTTTGCGGGCACTTCCGGATGTGGACTGTTTCGCCCCAACGAGAGAAGAACTGGACATTGCCGATTTTGACTCGTGTTTGGGAGTAATGGACTTCTTCTACCCGGACGTTGTGATTCATGCCGCAGCTTTCGCCGATACGGCCGGCTGTGAGCGGAATCATGGTCGCTGCTGGGAAGTGAACGTGGAGGGTACAGAGAACATGCTGACCGCCAACGAGGCCGACCGCTTCGTCTACATCTCCACAGATTACATCTTCGACGGCGCAACTGGCAACTACGCGGAAGATGATGTCCCGGGGCCGGTCAATTTCTATGGACTCTCGAAGCTGGCCGGAGAAATCGCCGTCAGGCAATACGAGAATACCTTGATTCTGCGGGCGCCGTTCCGCGACGATCCGCCCTGGCGCTACGACCGGGCTTTTGAAGATCAGTTTACAAGCTGTGATTCCGTTTCAATCCGTGCTCCGCAAATTGTGGAGGCGGCCTTGAGCGATTGGACCGGCATTTTGCACATAGGTGGCCGCCGCCGGTCGATCCTTGAGATGGCGCGCGAAGCCGGGCCAGCCGACATCGGCGGTATCTACCGGTCCGAATTCAAGAATATCCGTCTGCCGCGCGACACTTCTCTCAATAGCGATAGATGGCTCGCGTTGAAGGCCAAACAGGAGGTTCAGTTTTGTTCTCAGTCGTGATTCTCTCCAAGGACATTGGCAATCTTCTGCCCTGTGTCCGGGCGATTTTCGAGCATGAGCCCGATCTTCCCCCTGATCGAATCATCGTGGTCGACGACGGTATCCGGGGGCGCGGCGACGATGGCCCGATCGTCATTGACGGCAAGCCGCTCACCACCATTCCGGGCGTGAAGCCGTTCGTCTTCGCCCGAAACGCCAATCTCGGGATTCGGCGCGCGAAGACGGATGTCATTCTTCTCAATGACGACGCTTTTCTCACGACTCCCCGCGGTTTCACCGGCCTCTCGGAGTTGTCGGCCAACAATCCGAAGCTCGGGCTGATCTCGGCCGCCGTGAAGGGTGTGGTCTGCAACCCGCTACAGAAAGACAACGGGAAAAAGGAAATCCGCCAGATCGACGCGAACATGGCCTTTGTTTGCACCTACCTGCCGCGCCGGGTGTACGAGCAGATCGGCTACCTCGATGAGCGTTACGTGGGGTACGGCTACGAAGACAACGACTACTGCCGGCGCCACGACATGACTGGACTGTTCGGCAAGGTCGCGGCAAACGCCTGTGTTGTGAATCACGCCGGGCACTCCAATTTCCGCACGCAGAAAGGCTGGGTGGATCTCAGCCAGCAGAATCTCAACATCTTTAGTAAGAAGTGGAAAGACGACCCTGACTACGAGCGGGTTGTGGACATCATGTACCTGGCCTGCAACCGCCTGGAGTTCACCAAGGCCAGCTTCGAGGCCATGCGCGACAACACAGACTGGTTCTATTGCCACTCTTTGTGGGTCTACGACGATGGTTCGACCGACGGGACACGCGAGTATCTTGAGGAAGCCATTAAGACGATTCCGACCGATCGCGTTTTCATCAAATCGAACTTCGGAGGTCCGATCGGCCCGATGCAGCATTTCGTAACGCACGCCACTTCGCCCTACCTGGCGAAGATCGACAACGATACCATGTTGCCGGATAGCTGGATCGAGACGTCGCTCGACGTGATCTGCAAGCATCCCGATCTGCACCTCCTTGGGATCGAACCCTTCAAGGTCGAACTCGGGAAGGATATGGCTCACACCGAATACGATGTCGTCCCGTCCTGGCACGGCCACATCGGAGGCATCGGCCTGTTCCGGGCGTCGGCGTTCATCGACTCACAGCCCACTCCGGAACCCGGGAAATACTTCGGTTTCTGGAACTGGCAGACAGCGAACCCGCAAATCACGCGCGGTTTCATCAATCCGGGAATGCCGGTTTTTCTGCTGGACCGGATGCCGGTAGAACCCTGGCGCGGACTCTCCGATGAGTATGTCCGCAAGGGCTGGCAGCGGCCCTGGCCGAACTACACGGAAAAGCAAAGTGATCTCTGGGAATGGCATCTCCAGGCGGCGTAAGAATCCCCTGCAAGGGGGTGATGCTGAAGGTCACTCCGGACGGGATGCCGGTTCTGCGGCTGATGTTCGATGCAGATCCGGACAAAGATCCCGCCAACGAGAAGGGGCGGGCATGGCTGGAACAGAAGCGCAAGGAATTCACCAATGAGGCGATCTTCCGACAGGAGCTTTATATTGACTACGGCGCCAAGCGCGGCCAGCTTGTCTTTCCCGAGTTTGATCGGGCTCTCCATTGTGTGGATCCAAGCGCTGTACCGGAACAGCTTACAGTCTACTGCGCCATCGACCCGCATCCACGGACTCCGCACGCGATTCTCTGGATTGGAGTTGACCGGTGGGAAGACTACTGGGTCTTTCGAGAACTCTGGCCGAGCAAAGTGTACGGGAAGCCGAAGAACCTCAGCGACACCGATGAAGACAACCGCTACACCACCAAGGAGTATGTGGAAATCATCGCGATGCTGGAGGGGAACCGAATCGAATGGTGCGATCCGGAGACCGATAACGAGCACGGCTTCTACCGCGAGGAAGGTCACGGCGAACGGATCGTTGAGCGGTTCATGGATCAGGCGGGGAAAGGCTTCCGGGCCCGAGGCGGCGACGGCACACCAGAGCTGAGTATCTCGGACGTCTACCACGACTACGGGATATCCTGCCGCGACCCGATCAAGTCTCACGAGACCGGCGAAGACGCCATTCGGGAACTTCTCAAGCTGCGGCATCACAATACGCTCGGACAGTGGCCGCGGATTCACTTCTCTACGGATTGCCCAGAGATCATCCTCGAAATGGAGAAGTGGCGGTACAAGTCGCGGAACAGACAGTTGGACGAGCTGGAGCTTTGGCAGGAAGGCATCAAGGCCCGGCGGCATCTCATCGACTGCCTTCGATATCTAGTGACGGCCGACCTCGGTTGGATAGACCGGTTGGCATCAAGGAGAAAACCATCATGAGAGAGATACCAGTATGGGAATGCCCTGACGGGCAAGGCCGCGCCGATGCCGGTGCCGCCTTCGTGGAGGTAGCAGCCAAGACGGCCGACTACACCATCAAAGATTACGAGACAGGCAAGTGCTTCTCGAATGCCGGCGCCACTGGCACCGTTGTGCTGACTTTGCCGACGCCCAAGGCCGGCTTCTGGTTCCAGTTTGTGAAGATCGTTCCGGACCAGATTCTCTCGATCAAGGCCCCGACCGGAGTCACGATCAACATGGGAACGGCCGCCCAAGTCTACAAGGACGCCACCACGGAAACAATCTACGCGACCCTGCGCCTGGCGGCCTACTCAACCACCGCCTACGTGGTAGAAGCCGAGAAGGGCACTTGGGCCAACGCGGCCAGCTAGGGAACCCTGCCAATCAAGCGGGGTTCCTCCATTCAACAAGGAGGGAGTCCCCATGCACGACGACGAGTACGACGAAACCAGGAAGCCGACCTCGGCTGAACTCATGCAGCGCTCCGAGGAGCAATACGCGGAGGATCTGATCCCGCTCCGTGAAGTATCGAGAATAACAGGGATTCCTGTTTCCGTCATTTTGGCAAAAGTGGATGCTGCCGCCCATTCACGGGGTTCAAAGATCCACAACAGGCACCTATGAGCGAAGAAAAGGACCGCGGGCAATTCATTCTCGACCGTAAGAAGCAGAGCCGCGAGTGGCTGAAGGATAACTTCTACCAAGAGTGGATTGACGCCTATAGAAACTACAAGGTCTACTGCGACCCGCAGACCGATGATGAGGGCACGGTCGATGAGGAACGGAGCGCCATCGGCTCCCCGCTCACATGGTCGGCCGCCCAACGGCTGAAGGCCCGTGTCACCGCCCAGACTCCGAACTTCGCATTCCACGCAGAGGATCCGGACGTCGGTGAACTGATCGGCCGCACGCTCATGTACCAGTGGGACGTCGGCAGGTTCCAGCGCATTCAGAAGAAACATATCCTCCAGGCCGTTATCTGTGGTTGGAGCCCGCGCGCCTGGCACTGGGCCGTCGACGAATATCCTGGCAGCAAGCGGCTGGAAATCAACGCCGCGGCGAACGATCCGAGCCAGCTTCGCCTGGTGGCGGAGACCTATAAGATTCCCGAACAGGATCTTCAGCCGGGGAACCCGCGCACGATGGCGGTTCTGACCGAACTTCTCAGCAAGAACGGTCGCGGCGGCCTGCTTCCCGTGGAGTACATCTACAAAGCCTACGAGGGACCGAAGTGCGAATTTATGTTTGTCGGAGACTGTTTCCCGCAGCCGCACTTCCAGTCGATACAAAGTTCCGATTACTTCTTGGCGAACCGGCGCCGGGACATGCCGTGGATGCAAGAGGTAGCCAAAGCCTACCCGGAGCTGGCCAAGGGTTTCGAGACCGTGCGGGAGGAACACCCGGATGGAATGAAGGCGCGCTACTACGGAGACGATGAAGACACGGACCTGTTCCAAAGTCTGCTCACTGCTATCAACAAGTTCTCCGGATCAGACCGGGTATGGGGAGACGATCACGACACCGGACACTGGACGATCACCGAGCATCACGTACCCGGGCCCGACCCGTATCTAGAGTACTGCTGCGGTAACATCTACATCGGCAGGATCAAGTACCCCTACGACCTGGCCGGCAAGATCGCCTTTACAGAGTGCATCCTGATCGACGACATTCTGAGTGGCATCGGGGATTCCACTTCCCGCGTGATGCGCGGCCTCCACAAGCTGCACGAGAAGCAGTTCAACGCCCGATCCGATTTGATATACAATTTGGCCCGCCCGCTTCTCGGAACGAACAACCGCCGCCTGATGGATAACCCGAACGAGATCCGGCGCGGAGCCGGCTTCCGGCTGGTCTACATGCGGAGTCCGAGTGATCTCTGGATGCAGCCGGAACAGGCCGCCATGGCCGCGGCTTCCGCCAGCCTGCAGGACGAGAGCGGAATCATGCGGCTCTACCAGATGCTGACCGGCGAGAACAATATGACGATGATGGCGAACGTCGATCCCAGCCAGAATCGCACCGCCACCGGGGCCAAGATTTCGGCTAACGTCACCGACATTCTGACGAAAGACTTCCAGGACACACTCGAACAGTCCAGCCTCATCGAAGACGCGCAGATGATGTATCTCCTAAACCGCTCTGAGTTGTCGGAGCCCATCCGCTTTGAAGTGAGCCGGTACAACCGCCAGAACAGCTACTCCGAAGAGGCATGGAAAAAGAAGTGGGCGAGCATTGAACCAATCCACTTCCAGGTGGATGGCGAAATCACAGTGGAGTCCGGATCCATGCTGGCCGAAGACGACGAGAGCAGGGCCTCGGTGGCCAGGGAGATGTTCCAGGCTGCGCTCCAATACCCGATGGCAATCAATCTGGAGAAAGCGCGGGATGAATTCCTGATTTCTCACGGCAAGCGCCACGAACTGGAGCAATGGATTCCGAAGCCGCCGCCGCGTACTCCACCCGAATTGAAAAGCAGCATGTCGATCGCCGCACGGTTCGAAGATCTGAATGATGCCCAACAGCGTCAGGCAATGGCTCGGATTGGGATCGACAGCAATCCGCCGGCGAAAGGTGAAGCTCCGCCAGGTGGAGAGCCCCCGCCGCCACCGATGCCGCCGCAAGGGGGTGGCGCATGAGAGTGCGTATCGCATCGAGCGTGATGAAGCCGATCCTGTTCATCTTGGCGAACCTGCTTGGATGGGCCTCATGGCTGCAAACCAAGCTCTCCGGGCTGAAGCCCCTGACCACTTCGGAGGAACGGCTCAACCACGAAGAGTTGTTCAATTTCAATGAGGACCGCTCCTTCCAAGAATTGATGGAGTCGAAATGGTTTCTGCGGGCGTTGAGGACCATCTCGAAAACGCAATCCTTCCGGCTGATCGCCGAGATTCGGGCTCAGGTGGCGAAACGAGATTTTGAAGAAGCATCGCAATGCGAGGCCGCGGTTAGAGTGTTCGAAGACCTCGAAGCGGTGTTCCATGAATACGCCAAACTCTACGGTAAAGTTCCACCTAAACGACGGCCGTAGTTGATTTCAAAACGGAGAAATTTCAATGGCAGTAGCAGACACGACTTCTGTAAACACAGGTGCGTCTGGTAGCGCGGGCAGCTTCGGATCGCTGCTCCGACCGACAGCGGATCCCGATCTCGGAGTTGAATCCCGCGATGTTCCGGATGGCATCTATGACCCAAGCAAGGTAGACGACACGGACTCTTTCAAGGAGGAGCCCGCTGGCGACGTAGACGACCGCTCAACAGCCACTGACGAGATTCCGGAAGACGAGAGCGGCGCGAAAGAGGATGGCTCCGGCGAAAAAGGCGAATCACCTTCGGATGAAATCGAAGAGTTGGTTCGGAAGATCGCCGAGGAGACCGGCCTTGACCCGGAGAAAAACCGGGACGCGCTGTTGATACTTGCCGAGAGGGAAAACAAAAACCTCGAAGGCAAGCGGAATGAGGATCAGGAAGGCGAGTGGTTGACGCCTTGGGAAAAGGAACAAGCCGAAACGAAGACGGAAGAAGGCGCGAAGAGCCCGGCGCCGGCTGAGGGTGTCCAGAAACCACCCGCCGCTGGCGAAGGCAAACCGCCGGAGCCGTTCCGATTTGGCGATGTAGGAGACAACTGGAAAGATCTCGTCGAAGGAGAGACGGCTCTCGCCGAAGCCTGGGATAAGGGCGATACCGCGAAGGTAAACGAAGTCCAGAACGCGCTGTTCAAACGGCGGTTCATGGAAGCGGTACCGGTCGCGATTGCCCTGAGCCAGCACGCATTCAAGCAGGAACTGGACAGCTGGAAAGCACAGTTCAGCGATGTCCTTCAGGAGAGTAAGCAGACTCGGGAACGGCGCCAGGATGAACTCGCCCGAGACTCGGCGCAAGCCGAACTGCTGAAAACCGGGAAGAAGGAATTGTTCGAAAAACTGTTCGCGCCCGATGGGGGGAAGCCGGTGGTGCATAAGGGAGAGGAATTCGCTCCGATCCCGTACAACCGCCTGGTTACACAGCATCCCGGCCTTTTGAAGATCAAGGCTGATCACCCTGATCCGGAAACCGCCGCGAAGCTGACCTACATCGAGCGCTACCGCGCAGCGGCCAGACTGCTTGAGAGCCTGAACAGCGAGAGCAAAGTATCTGCCTCCGAGGCGAAAGCCTTAGTGAAAGCCGGGGCCGAATCCCGTAAGCGGGATGAAGAGTCACGCACCAGACAACGGCTGAACGCCGGAGGCAAAACCGCAACTGCCCCGAAACCGGGGAATGACTATGTAGACCGCGTTGTCGGTCTGTCGGGAGGTGGCTCGGTCCGCAAACTACTTGGAGGTTAGCCCATGGCCAACCAAACCGGTGTTCGCACCACTACTCAGTACACTACCGAGACGCGCAACGTTCGGGACGTGCATGACAAGATCATGCTGTACGATCCCAGCGCCGCGCCCCTCATCACCCTTCTCAACCGGGTCAAACGCCGCAAGGCGGTGAAGACCACGCATCACGAATGGTTCGAGCGCGACTATTGCGCTCAGTGGACCACTTCCGCGGCGGCGGCGTCTGCCCTGACGACCGCAACCACGCTGACTGTCACCGATGGCACGCTGTTCAATGCCGGATCCATGTTCGTTGCCCCGAAGGCAGTGACCAGTTCTTCGGCACCCGAACTGATGCGCGTGACCGCCGTCACAGGGAACGTCCTGACCATCGTCCGCGATGTTGGCGGAGCAGGCGTCGACACGATCGCCAGCGGAGACTCTCTTCGAATCGTCGGATCGGCGCACGAAGAGAATGGCGCTTTGCCGACCGCAATGGCGTCCGTTCCGTCCGCCCACTCGACGTATCTCCAGATTGTCCGCACCACCACCAACTACTCGAACACGGCCATCGCGACTAACGTCTACGGTGCGCCGGGTTCCGACCGCGACTTGCAGCACTACATGGATATGGTTGAGCACAAGAAGAAGCTCAACTCCATCCTGCTGTGGGGCCGCGCTTCTCAGGACACCACGGGCGGCCCGAGCGGCTACCCGATCCGCACCACGATGGGACTGCGGAGCATCATCTCGACCAACGTCACCGACGCTTCCGGCATGTTGACTCGCAAGAAATTCTCCACCTTTGCCCGCTCGGCATTCCGATACGGAGAAAAGGAGAAGATCCTGCTCTGTTCGCCTCTGATCAAGGAGGCCATCACCGCATGGGGCACGAACTTCCTGAAGGTCAGCCCCGGCGAAGACACCTTCGGCGTGAACATCATGAAAGTCGAAACAGCTTTCGGCGTTTTCGCGATGGTCAATGACTGGATGCTGGAAGACGGCGTTACCGGGAAGAACGGGTTTGGCTCTCTGGCCTTCTCGATCGACCTGGACATGATCACGTATTTGTATCTCCAGAACAACGGAGTGAACCGGGACACGAAGGTTGAACTCGATGTCGTCAAGGACGGCAGCGACGGCAAGCGTGACCAGATCATCTCCGAATCCGGTTTCCGCATCATGCTGGAAAACCGCCACGCAATGCTCTACGACGTCACTGACTACATGCAGTAGTCTGGCGGCGCATCGTTACTAACAACCCAACGGGCTCCGGG
>Ga0307376_10000501_pt1 | contig 47812 bp, 86 predicted proteins | sample TR2MG_FD_202536 | JGI IMG/M metagenome (GOLD analysis project Ga0307376, IMG submission 202536) | Soil microbial communities from Risofladan, Vaasa, Finland - TR-2 | ecosystem: Environmental > Terrestrial > Soil > Coastal area > Acid sulfate soil | place: Finland: Risofladan, Vaasa | collected...
GCCCGGCACTTCCGGTTGAGCGCCAGGCAGACATCGGGCACCACTCCACCGCCGGCCATGGGATCCATCACGAGATCGCCTTGTTCGGTGTAAAAGTAGAGAACGTGGCCGACAATCTGCGCGGGGATGCGCCCGGGCCAGGCGTCGCCAAAGCGTGTGTCACATTGCCCAAAGTGCCAGAAGTCATAGGGTTGGGGTCCCCACTTGAGGTTCTTGGCGTCGTCACTGGAGGCGGCGAAGCCGAACCGGTCGAGGTCCGATTGCCCATCCAGGCGGAGCGCCCAGGCCAGGGGCGTGTCGATGTGATACTGCTTGACGGCGTCGCGGATGAGGCCGTCTACATTGTCTACTTGGCGTTGGAGGCCGTTTTTAATTTTACCAAGTTCGGTAGAATTAAAAATCTGCGAGACAAGGCCAATCGATACACCTACTGCGCTAGCAGTAAACTCAACGCCATGTCCGAGTAGGCGCAATCGGTAGATGACACTATCCCTGCTTGCCTTCTGCTTGGCGCGAATGTCGGCAATCCATGTGCTCACTGTCTGCTGTGGCGCGCCGATCATATCAGCGATGGTTTGCTGGCTCCACGTCCCTTCCGGGTCATTCTCTGCGATGTAGCGCGCCGTCTCGCGCTTGTCCTTCTCAGAGGTCCGGTCGCCGTGCTGCTTGTTGCAGAAGGCCGACTGTGCCTTGAGCTGGCAGCGCACGGCCCGGTCGGAATAGTCGAGCACGTCGTCTGTCCAGAACTCGGCTTCGATGGTGGCGATCTCCTGCCGTTGGTGCGCTGTCCATCTGTGGTAGCCATCGCGAATGGAAATCACTATCTTGCCGTCTTGGCCCGGGTAGTTCGCCAATCGCTCGACTTGAATCGGGGGGAATTGCGCGCCGACACTCAGCGCAGCAGCGTACTGCTCGACGGTGGTGTTGCTGGTATGTTCCCGGGCGTAGGTGTCCCGGTCCCAGACGAGATCACTTACCTTGAGTTCCATCCTCGATCCCTTCTCGCTTCTCATCTGCCCACCCCTGCCTTGCCCTGGTCAACTATTTGACGAGGGTCCGGGGCAATCCCAGCGAGCATTCGCTCTCTTGCCTCTTCTTCCAGCATATCGCCCCGGTAGAGCTTAACCGTCTCGATCGGTTCCGGTTCGGAGTCCTCTATCTTGGGCATCTCGCGGGGCCGCCACTTGTCATCGCGGCCCAGTAGCTCGGTCAACTTCGGAATTTCCGAAGTTGATTCCATCTCATCGCGGAGCGAAGTCACGGTCTTGTCTGTGATTCCGCAGTCCTGCGCGATCCAGTTGTTGCTCCGTTCGGTGTGTCGCCGCAGCTTGAGCCTGACGGCATCCTTGCGCTCGCCCAGAGTCAGCGGCTTGCCGTGTTTCAGGTTCGCATCGTAAGCAAACTCAAGCGCATCGTCAAATGTGCCCTGGTGCTCATTGGCCTCGATATAGGCAAGTCCCAGGTCTTCGCCAGCGCCTAGCCTGTGCCATCCATCCACCAACCACCATCCATCTCGCCCCTCGATCCAGAACACATCGACAGGGGGAAGCTGGTCAAAACTGGCAGCATAGACAGCAACCGTGGTCTTGTCTATGCCAGCACGTGGACTGAGCTTATCATCTCGCTTGATCTGGTCAAGTCGAAGTTCCACTGTTACCTCCATGCTTCCCGTTGGGCGGGCGGTCGAGGAAGTAGTAGCCCGTCAATAGCGGATCGGGCCGATCTTCATGCTTTCCGTCTGCCCAACCCGACTTGGCCATTGCCAGCACCACGACGAACCCAATCCCAGCTATCGCCATGCCTGCCCACTCATACCCGAGGCACGCAAGCACGGCCGACAGGATACAGAGCGCTACGACAAAGCCGATCATGTGCCCTTCCTTGCACTGCCGCGCCGGCCTTCGCGCCCGCGCTGGGTGGCACCCACCCGCACATCCTCGATCTCTTCCAGCTTCACGAGGCCCAGGCCGCTCGCCTTCTCAAATGCCTTGAGCGCCAGATCGCCGGCCTTCGTGTCCAGCAACAACCGTTCGACGATGTTCCTGCGTGCCATGTTCGTTCTCCTTTGCATCTATGAGGCGGATTCAGAATTGCCATTGTCACGTACCACGCGCAGAGCCCGCGCCTTGCCTTTTGCCCTCGTGATGTAGCCTTTGCGCTCCAAAGCCCTCACGTAGTATTCGCCGTGAGAGGATGATGAGCCGCCCATCATTCTGGCAATCTCTCGCACCGTGGGCGCGTAGCCCTCGTCTTTGATGTACCTTTTGATGCGCCCAAGCGCCCTTCGTTGCAGTTGCGTCAATTCGTCCATTGGCCCTCCTCTACTGTCGATAGACACAGTATAGCACGAACGGCAAGCCTTGTCAAGTCCAGCTGTTGATGTGTCCACGAACCATACATCTCTCCGAGATATGTCCATAAAGCCGCTGTCGAGGCCCAGCTCGAAGCGGTGCCATCGGTGGAGCAGCAGGTGCTGACTATGACCCGCCTCGTAGAAGCGCTTGATAGCCTGTGGCAGCGCCCGGTGCGGGAGGCGGCGTCGCTGCTGCAGGCGGTGCGGATCAAGGTGCTGTGCGAAGACGGGCAGGTGGTGCGCGCGGCGTTCGGGGTAGCGTTGTAGTTGTGTGGCTCCGATGCTGATTGGAGTCACGAGGGTATAGCGCCGTTTTCTATAATCGAGATTATAGTGCACCTTAACGCCGCCTAATGAGCGGCGTTTCATTTGGGCTTGACAGGGCATGCCGATTCGTGGTACAATGGTACAAATGGAGGTGTGCGATGGCACAGATACACTTTGAGATAGATGATGAGCTGCATCGACTAGTGAAAGTAACGGCGGCGCATCGGGGAGAGAGCATCCGCGACGCACTCACTCGGTTCTGTTGGTGGTACGTGGATGGCACCGATGGACTGTTGCTAGATGCCTGTGAAGAGACACTGGACGCCGACGAGATGACGTCGGACTTGCGGACGCTGGTCGGCATCGCGCTGGGCCGTGCCGAGATGCATCAACAGCAGGGCGGGGAGGAGGAGTGATGGCAGAAACTACACGCCTTGAGGACTGGGTAGCAGAGGAGATGAAAGATCCAGAGTTCCGAGCTGCCTGGGAGAGACTGGAGCCAGCATATCAGGTTGCGCGTCTTCGTATGCTGCGGGGCTGGACCCAAAAGGACTTGGCCCGGCGAGTCGGCACGCGGCGACTAGCCATAACACGCTTAGAGGATGGCAGAAGGGAACCCGGCCTACCATTCCTGCGCCGTGTTGCGGAGGCACTTGATGCTCGCGTTGTGGTGCGGCTGGAAGCCCGCGAGCAGGGCGGGGAGGAGGAGTGATGGCGAAACCTATACCGATAACTGAGGTTCTGGACGATGTGACAGCCGAACGCGATGCGCTATTGGCGGTGTGTGAGGCCGTAGTCGATGCTGGCTATAAGCAGATCTATGATGCTGTGGAATGTAAGTTCTGCGGCAGGGGTGTGTGGGGCTGCATTCCAGTTGGCATCCGACATGACTCTGACTGTCCTGTGGGCATGGCCGAGGTTGCCATTGCTAAGGTCGCCCCGTGACCCGCCGCCGCTACGACGCCGAGGCCGAGGTTGCCGCGCCGTCCGTGGTCGACCTGGACGTGCGCGTGCCTTGCGGGTTGGCGATCCGGCTGGGCGTGGGATTCGGGCTACTCGTGGCACTGTTGTGGGCTGCGCTGATGCCCAAGGAGAACGTGGCGTGGTGGGTCGTCTTGGTGCGCCCCGGCATTATCGGTGCAGCCGTCGGCGTGGCTGTGTATCTGTTGCTATTCGGCCTATGGGCACGGGACGAACGCCGGGACCGGAAGCAGCAACGAGCCCCGCAGACAACCGACTGGCACGTGGAAGGCGAGACAGAGCCGCGCCAGTGGGCCGTGACCGGCGTGGTCACGTCACCCGATGGTCGCCGCCAAGTGTGGGCCCGCTATGAGATGGTACGCCCGCGCCAGTGGTACGCCTTCTGCAAGGCGGTGGAGGCCGGGCGCAACTTCTCTGAGAACGAGGCGATGCGGCACGAGGTCGCGCCGGTAGACTGGCAGACGGTCAAGGCTGACTTTGAGAGCAAACAGTGGTACAAGCTCGGCAAGCGCCGGGGTACGCCCGAGCTGCACGGCCCGGGCAAGGCGCTGGTCAAGGCGTGGGCCACCACCCCGCCGCCCGCGTGAGGGCTATGGGACTACAGTACATAGGTAGAGTAGGGGTAGGTAGGTGTCGCTAGATGTGTATTTCAAGGAGGACATCGCCGCCATGCTCACCGCGCCCATCGCCGCTGCGTGGCCGAGGCTGACGCCGGCGGAACGGGCGCTGGTCGAGTGGCTGGTGCGCTGCCAGCTTGCGGCGTTCGGGGTGAAGGTGGGGGAGAAGGTGGAGGTGAGACATGGTTGAACGTATCAGCTATCGCGTAGAGGAGCACTACAGCATGGATGCGGAGCACCCGCGACTTGGTGCTCGTTATCGGGTGGATGAGATGGACAAAGAGCTATTCTTGTTTGTCTATCTGCCCGATGAATACAATGAGGATCATGTGATGTTGCGCCTGGCGGAGATAGACCGCCTAGCGGATACAGCAGCGCGGCTTGCTGTTCAGGCCGTCGCCGCCGAGCGGGAGGCGTGCGTCGCACGGCTTGAGGGGCTTGTGGAAAAGTTTAAGTCTTACGAATACACGGTGGAACGCGTGTCATATATTGCTGATCTGCTTGAAGCTGAAGTTGCTGCCATCCGCGCCGGGACAGGGGAGGGCGAACAAGGCTAGGGCCGCCCCGCGTTCGTCCAGGACGGCCCCGTTACTGTCCCTACGCATGGTAGGGCAGCTAGAGAGAAGACAACAGAATGACAGAAGGCCCGACGTGTGTTTACCAGGACGGTAAGCTACTGGTGAATGGCAGAGAATACACGGAAAATCTGACTGCGAGGCCAAAACCAGGGGCCCGTTGGTACATCTCGTTTTATCATGACGCCTATCGCCACTGGGCGAATTGGGTGACGGAAGGCATACCGTTCACGGCCCGCCGCACCAGGGACTATCAGTATCCTGTTCGGTCGAGTCGTGCCCAAGAAATTCGTATGGAACGCGGACGCCGGGCTTCAAGCAGGTGGGCACGGCAACATGGGAAGTCCATGTACTAGCGAAACAGTGCCCTGACCCGCTCCACCAATGACGGCATCTCCAGCCGCACCGTTCCGCTGAGCTCCACGCGCAGCACTCCCGACGGTGGCGGCTCGGGCGGCTCGGGCTCCTCTCCCTCGACCTCCAGCGTCGCCCCGTCCAGGTAGCAGTCGTCGTGTTTCAGCGCCCATTTGTTCCAGGCGTGGACCCACACCGTCACGTCGTCCGTCTCTGAGACGGTGCTGATCGACGTACCGGCATACTCGGCCATCCCGCGCACCCAGTTGCCCCACACGATGCCCGGCGCTTCCCAGTCGGTCCCGCCACGCGGGTCGATGCCCGCGCGCAGGTACAGCTCCCCGTCGCTGACGCGCGGGTTGTCGCTCTGGCTGCACCAGGCATGGAAGGGCTGGCTGTAGGTCACGCGCTTGCCCGCGCCGACCTGGACCTGCTGGTACACGCCCGCGTTCATCAGCTTGCTGAACACGAAGAAACACTGGCAACTCGTGCCCTCAAGGATGCGCGCCGCGTCGTCCAGGAGCGTGATCGCCTTGTATTCCGGTGCAGCCAGTGGGCGTTCTGGGTTCTGGTCCTGGTCGGGCCATTTCTTGTCCGACCACCACGCATGCCATCCAGGCGCGACCAGGATGTTATCATGCCAAGGGTGCGCCACGTATGTCCCCTCAAAGCTGCCATTGGTGAACCCCATCGGTTCCTCCTCATCTCCATTATCCCAAGTTTCCCAAGTATATCCCACGTCGGCAGCGCGCTGGTAGTCCGTCACCACGCCGGCCTTGTCCCCGATCGTCCACCCTGGCCGCGACGGGTCGTGCCACCGGAATGCACAGCACGCCCGAATGATCTGGCGCGGGTTGGCCTGATTCCAGGCGTCGATCTCACACAGCGCTTCCCCGATGTAGCCATTGTCGACGTTCTGCCAGCCGTTTGTCGGGTTGAACTCTGTGAGAAAGATCGGCACGTCATGCTGCACATCTGGCACGGCTTCAAGCAACTGCCGATAGTGACGAAACTCATAGAGCCACATCTGGTTGGGCGCATCCATTGTTGTGCTAGCAGTAATGAGGCGCGGATCATGTCCATGCGTATAGCTATGGATGGCGATGCCATCAGGTAGCCCCATCGGAAGTGTCTGTAGCATACATTGCCAGTAGTCTATCCAATGGCCTGTCTCAGTATTCCATGGTCCGATAGCGGCAGGAATTACTAGATCACTGGGATGCTGCTGCTTGATAGCAGCATAGCAACGAATGAAACAAGCCGCATATTGCTCTGGCTGAATCGGGATGCCATCGGATCGTTCAATCGACAAGTTTGGTTCGTTGCCAACGATCCAGATATAGCAGCCTTGACTATGCGCCACAAAAGCTCCACATCTAGTCGCAAACGCATCGTATCTGTCTGAGGTTGGGATAGTTCCTCCCGGTGCATAACTATGATTTAGCCGCGCGATGATACCATATCCGGCATTGGCCCAGCGCCGATAGTCACCGCCTTCGGACCCCGCGATCTCGGTGAAGGTCAGCCAGCCCGGGAACTTGGTTGACGGTGGCGTGATCCCGTCTATCCATGAACTCGCATGGATGCCGTGAAGATAGTGGGTCACCTCACTTGGCCTCCAGCGCCGCCACCCGGGCCTTCAGCGCCTCGATATCCTTTTGCTGCTGTTGGATGACCGAGATCATGGTGGCCATCATCTGCTTATCGTCCCAGCCTGACAGCCTTAGATCGCCTATGTCGGGCTTGCCATCCGGCCCCCTTTGGGCGAGATAGTTGGCCAGGTGCGGCATCGTCTTCTCGACATCTTCAGCGATCAGGCCGACGATCGGCGGCCCATCCGGTTTCGTGACCGACTTGTACGAAGACGGCTTGAGCTCCATAAACTTCGCTCGGTCAGCTTGCCAGGGTGCGATGTCCGTCTTGGCAGCCCGGATAGACGTGTCATAGGTCACTTCCCAGTCGGCTTGTAGCCGTACATCATTACCAGCCGTTGCCGATCCTCGGAGCCCAGCGCTGATCTCCGTGGCACCTATTGTCGCCCGCCACACATCATCGATGGCCCACTGAACGGATGACGCAGCCGACACGTCACACAGCATCGTGGCACTACGCGCGTAGGCAGAGTTCAGCTTGGCCTCAATATTTGTCTGCGCAATCTCTCCGGTCGGGGCGTCGGCCACTACCCAGGCAACTGAGGCGAGCCCTGCATGGGGCAGCGTTCGCATGTCCACGCTTCGATAGTCGCTCACGGTGTCATCGTGGACGGCCCCGAGACGCGCCACTATATCACCGCTCGCGTCCACGAACTTGTACGAACGCGAATTAGCAAACGTGGTGCCCGCAATGATCTCAATCCCGTTTGCGTCCAGCTTCACAAGCCCGCCGGCAGCGTATAGTGTGCCGAACATGGCTTGCAGGCGTCTTGCATCTGCTGTTATCTCCTGTCGCCCCAAGAATCGTCTTTCGGTCATTCTGCCTCCTATTAGTGCGAGCAGTGCTCCTCTGAGGAACTGCCGCCTATCCACTACGCTCTTCCCTCCAGCACGGGGCCATAGCGTGGCGTCAGTCGGTAGGCGTCTGGCGCAATAAACTCTACCTGTTCGATATACACCCGGTTCGGCTTCTCTTTCACGCCCCCGCCGGGAACGGCCTGCGATCGCGGTGCCTTGACCAACTCGACGATGGTGTTGGGCTGGATGTGTGTTGGCAGCTTCGGGTTGCCCGCCACATCGTACAGCACGCCATTGCGCCAGTAGTAAGTGACGGTTGTCGCCGCCGCTGCACAGTTGAACACGCGCCCAGCATACACCCCGCCCACATATTCCGCGCCGGTGTCATCGCCCATGCCAATGAGTTCTTCGATCAAATCCCATAGGCACGTCGGGACGCCCTCGGTGGAGATGGGCACCTGCAGCGGGTTGGTGGCAATCGTGCCCGCCGTGACAAACTCCGATTCTCCCACCAAGACGCCGACCTGCGTGCTCAGGTTCGCCGGTGCCGTATCTGTCAGGCGGTAGCGCTGATTGATCGTAAAGGCATACCCGGCACACAACACGTCAAGCCGGACGCCCTTTGCCTCTTTTGCGCTTGCCAGTCCGCCTGTGGCCCTACTGCGCGGATATGCGTTCTCCGCCAGCCGCCGATCCCGCCGGGCTATCGCCGCCGTGCTGTTGTAGGCACCGCCCACGGAATCCACATAGCAGCTCTCGCCATAGAGATCAGAGCTGTCGGTGTTCTCAGTCCAGGCCGTTATCGTCGGCGGGTAGCGCACCTTGACCTTGTTATGCCAATGCTCGGGGTCCAGTGAGCGCGTATACTCGGCGCCATCCAGAGTCAACTTGAGCTGCGATATTCTGCCCTCCCAAGTGACGAAGCCATAGGACATCTCAACCACGCGCCAGCCGACAGCATTGTTGTAAAGGTCCACGATCTCGCCGCGCGTGAGTTGGTCCTGCCCAATGCTGAAATCACCGAGCCAGTAGCCACCCACGGCCTTGATGCTGCGGTGCCAGTCCTGGGCCAGCCGCGTGATGTTCTGGCGGAAGTTGGTGGTGCTGATTGCCAAGCGATCGTAGAGTAGCAGGTTATGCATCACTCAGCCCCGCGCAATCCCGCCCAGCGCTCGGTGTAGGCCGATGTCATGATCGACGCATCGGCAAACTCTGCTTGATCGGTGAACACACTGCTCGCGCTACGCGCATAGACACACACGATCCTACCATCCCCCGGCGGAAGCCGGAAGTGCTCGAACTCGAATGCCTCATTGCGGTAGATGGCGAACGCGCCCCCACCTACATCGTCCACCTGCAATACCTGAGTATCGCCCTTTGGTCCTTCTGCGATGACAGCCAGGCGCGATGTGTCGGTGATGGTGTCTATGATCTTGAGGAATCCCTCATCAATCGGGACAAAGCACACGCAATCCAGGTACAGGTCGCCGCTTCCTGTGATCTGCTTGGCCTCCAGGAAGATAGAATCATATTCTCCCGCGCTCGATAGAAACGCGGTCTCTAGGGCCTGCTTGTTTCGTCCCGGCATGGTGATTGTGCCGACCTGATAATAGTTCCATGAAGTGCTGGCGACGGAGATGGGATCGTGATAGCTCTGTAGATAGCCACCGAAGCCACTGCGAATGCGCACGCGCCATTCATTGCCCGCCGTCTGCATCTTTGTGCGCAGCAAAAGGAGGAAGCGGCCCGCCGCATCCACCTTCGTATTGTCGTTATAGCCTGCACCAGTAAGGGTTTGCCCGTACACCTGATGGAAATCCCCATCGCTCCAGTCAATCGCCGTGCCGCCCGCACCAGGATTGATGATCACGTAATCACCTGAGCCACCGCCAGGACTCGCCGTATTGGGCTCGCTTCCACCACCATCATCGGAAACGGATGCATCGCCGATGTTCGTGCCGTCCTCGCATTCCCACACGGGGATAAAGCTCGTGACGCCTGTCGCCCCATGTAGCGTAGCGCTGCGGATGCCCATCCAGTATTTTGTCAGCGTCGCGCCTGCCGTCCCGGACTGTATGGCCAGCGCATTCACCCGCGCCGCCACGTCGCCCACGATGTCGTGGGCGGGCAGCCACGAGAAAACATTGTCAAAGTAGCATACGCCGCCATTCACAGGAGTACAATAGAGATAGATGCCCACGCTCGTGCAGCCTGCCGGTACGGTGAACAACAGGGCTACTTCTGCATAAGCTGCTGCCGTGACTCCCGTACTTGTCATGGGCAGAATATTGGCAGCGTGTGTGTTGTCCCGGACGAAATAGCGCCCGGCATTCGTCCCATCCCCTCGCGCATGAAAATCGAGATAATAGATCCCGCCCGGGACCACGGTGATGTCCTGATAGACACACGTGTCAGCCGGGTTGCCGCTGGTCATCTTGCATGCGTGGCTGCCCGCAAAGACGATGACGCCCTCATCTGCCAGGGTGCCTGCACCTGCATTCTCCATCCAGTTCAGCCAGAAGTCTGGATCGCCGCCGCCCGCCGTCTCGAAGCCGGCATTGGACATCTTCTCGGTCTCATCCGCCGTGTAATCGTAGGCCACCGCCGCCGCCGCCGTGGGCGTGTTGTTGGGGAAGACGCGCGCCACCGTCCGCTCCCAGTAGGGGTGGCGCTCGATCAGCACCGTGCCGACGAGGTAGTCCTGCACGCCGGCGCAATCGCGGTAGACGGCCTCGACGTCGGGGCGGAACTCATAGTGGATGGCCTTGACCAGAGCACGGCGCGCGCCCGTCTCGCTGTAGAGCTTGCAGTTGAGCCACACGGGCGTGGCTTGCTGCTGATCGACCCAATACTCTGCCGCCCGCTTTTGCAGCGCCGCAAGCTCCTGCATCGAGGTCGCCATATCGTCGTGCGACGTGCCGCGCAGGATGACGGGCAGCGTCTCGGTCACGTAGGGCGGGATCGAGCCATCGCCAGTCGGGGACGCCACGACGGGCACATAGTCCACATCAGCAAAGATAAAGTCGAACGTGGCGTCGGTGAAATCGACCGTCGTCAGGCCGGTGCTGGTCAGAGTAAAGGTAACTGCCATCTATCCCTCACATTCCGCTGGCTGCGGCGAAGCCCTGCCGCGCCCGCGTCCGCTCTTGCATTCCCAAGTAAGCCATTGCGCGCGCGTCGGGGAAGTTGTAGGTCTGCTGGTTGTTGCTGTTGATGATGCGCTGTGTCTCGGCGTGGGGAATGATGTAGCCGCTCATCTGCGGAACGAACAGTTCCCCATTGGGTTCGCCGACGATATAGGGCATCCCCGCCTTGACCGGGCCGCCGTGCTGCTTCTTGGTGATCTCGGGGACAGTGATACCGGGCGACTCTTCCTTGATGATCTCCGTGATGATCTTGATGCGCCTCTCGGCGGGGATCTCAAGCAGCTTGTCGATCACCTTCTGTATCTCGCTTACGGCCGCCTTCGCGCCGGTAGTCACAGCCAGGAACATGCTGTCGAATCCTTCCTGCCACTTGATCGTCTCGGCCAACAGTGCTGGCGTCAGCAGCCCGTACTCGGTCATGATGTTCAGCCGCATCTTCTCCACCGCATCCCATTGGGCCTGCGTCCAGGCGTCCGTGTCCTCCTGCATAGACAGCCAGTTGTCGAACGCCGCCAGCTTGATGCGTCCGAGCGATTGCTGATTCGCCAGCTCTTCACGTGCCTGCGACTTTTCGAGCGCCGCGATCTGCGCGTCCCGTCGCGTCGCTGCCTCTTCCAGCAGCGCCGTCGTGTCGCGCTGGTAGGCGCCGATGCGAAGCTGACTCTGGTCCCAATGGCCTTGTTTAAGGATGCGCTCCGTCTCGGCGATCTCGCCCTTCAGATCCTCGATCCGGTCATCCATCTGTGCCTTTTCGAGTTCGGTCGCCTCGTCGGTGGTTTTCTCCCGTTTGAGGGCCAGGTCGTCCAAGGACTTACCCGACTCCATCAGCCACTTGCGATCCTGGCGGGACAGCTCATACCAAAAGACCGGCTCGGTTTCCTCCGCCACCTTGCCGAACTCGCCGCGCTGCTTCTCGTACTCCTCAAGCTGTAGCTTCTGGATGTTCAGCCCGCGTTCGATGTCGGCCTTGTCGAACTCGCGCGCCGCCGCTGCTGCACCGCCACCGGCACCGCCACCACCGCCAGACGTGATGCCCTCTATCGTCTTCTGGTACTGTGCCTCGATCTCGGCCATGCTGCCGGCATAGTCGACACTTGACATGGCGACTTGGCCGAGATAGGAGCTATAGGACGCCGCCAGATCCATCATGGCAATGCTGGCATTGTAAGCCGCCGCCATCTCGGCCTGTAGCGCCTGCGCATGTTCCCGGGCAGCCACCGTCGCGTCCCTTGCCTGTTGTCCCTCGCGCTGTAAGAGCCATATCCGCTGCTCAAATGTCTCGTTGGATCTGCGCTGATTCTCGTCCACCAGCTTTTGCGCGGCGGCTAGTTCTTCCTCAGTGGCGATATGCCTCCATGTAGTGTCAACGGTGATCGTCACCGCTGCATTCTGCCGCTCCGCCGCCGCAGTCGCCCGCTGCGTCGCCGCCTCTACCGAGTTTTGTGCTGCCGCATATTGATCCAGGATGGAGACGGCGGGCATACCAAAGAGACCAGCCTGCGGTTGTGCGTATGTCGCCCTCTGCGCTTTCTCAAAGCGTTCCGTGGCCTCCGCTGCCCAGCGGCCCATTCCCTCAATTCCACCGACGGGATCGAGTGTGCCTTCGGCTACCGCCAGGGCCACTTGATCGCGCAGATTCTTCCAGGCCGACGTGAGGATGTCAATCTTTTCCGCAGCGCCAAGCACGGGCGGCCCCAGCTTCTCAACTTTGTCCTTGCCCTGCTCCAGCATCTCGTTGAGGAATGCCTGAGCTTGCTGCGCTCCGGTCAGGCTTTCCGCAACCAGATCGTTCGCCTTGGCATACTTCTCATTCGCTATGGATGCATCGATGGTCAGGCCCAGATCGTCCGCGACCTTGATCGACTTGCGTGCAGCCGCCACCGTGAAACGGTCGATGGCGGTCGCTGCATCCAGGCCCATAGCACGCCCCAGGCGCACGGCAACTGTTGCCAATTCCTCGAATTGCGCGGGCGTCTGTGCCACCTCCATGATCAGCGCCTTGTTCGCGGCACTCATCGCCATCATGTTGTCGATGGTATAGTTGCTGGCAACTTGGATCGACTTGAGGATTGCGTCGCCGGACGTGCCCGCGCTCTTGGCAAGCGACTCGAATGCCTGTCCCGCGCGCGCTACTTGACCGCCCAGCTTGACAAAGTCGATGAGCTTCTGTGCTGTGCGCAGCGCCGCCCAGGCAGCGGCAACCATACGGATGCCCTGCTTCAACTGGCCCAAGCTACTCGTGGCCGTCTTCGCCGCCGCGCTTGTCTTGTCTTTTGTCGTGATGGTGATGTTGACGTTGTATTCAGATGATGGCACTAGCGCCGTCCTCTCCGCGCCCGCGACTCGCTCTCGGCCCGCAGGTACTTGGCCTCCGCCGCCGCGATGGCCCTGTGGCGCGCGATCACATGCCAGTCTTCCTCGTCCAGTTGCGACGGGAGACAGCCATAACGCTCACAATCGCGCAGCGTTTGCACATCGTCCACGATCCGGTCAGGGTACACGCCCCCGTGGAGCCAGAGATACTCAACGAGGCGCTGGGTCAGTTTTTTGCGTTCTCGCCGTCCGGCCCCTGAAAGAGCAACCGCGCGAGCTCCTGCTGCTCGTGGATGTACAACTCGCCCAGGATCTCCGGCTCATCCGCCGGGGATGGCAAGGCGTGACCCTCGTCATCCACGATGCCCTTCCACGACAAGAGGTGCTCATGCAGTAGGTCGCGATCAGTCATCCCGGTGCTGCGGTATTCTCCGACCTCCCGCACCTTCAGCGCCTTGAACGTGACCTCGGCCCCGGCGTTCCCCTGAACGGACTCAGCGTCTACGGTAAACTGGTTCCTTCGCATCGCGTCCTCCTATGCGTATGTGGCGAGATACAGGCTGGGCGACTTGACGATCGCCTCCCACATGATCGGGTCCACGGTGTCGGCGTTACTGGCCGGCGGCGTCTGGCTGATCAGCCGTGAGTAGTGACCCGTCGCCGTCGCCGTGCTGAACACCTGATTGGTCGTAGTACACCCGGCAGGCGCCCAACGTACCGCCAGCGCGCCGCCGCAGACAGTCGTCCACTGCGCCCACACATAGCGAAACGGGTTGGTGGTCGCCGTCGCGTCCACGTAGACGCCCCGGATCGTGACCTCGATGGGGTTCTTCCGCCCGACGCCCATCGCCATGTCTTCCTCGCCGAACACTGCCGTCTGCCCACTATCGCGGGTGACGGGCGTCGGCTCGAGGACGGTCAGGTAGTCGCTGAAGTCCGTCCAGGTCGTGCCATCTGTGCTGAGTTCCACACACATCGTGCAGCTTGACAAAATTCCGGTCGGTAGAGCCACTTCGCTTACTCCTTTGTCAACTCAAGTTGACAACACACCTACTTTGGCTTATAATGTCCCTATTGGTAGAGCATAGGGAGAACACACATGGCCAAGCATCTTACACGCGAACAGGTACAACAGATGATTTCCGAATACCGCCAAGGTGATTCATCCGGCATTTTGGCTGCCCGTTATGGTGTTACGCACAAGGCCATATTGGGCCTGCTCAAACGCCGCGATATTCCCAGGCGTCCGCAGGGACCAGCTCGCACAATGCCGCTCGATGAGTCAGTCTTTGACAACATCACTGAAGAGTCCGCTTACTGGGCCGGATTTCTTATGGCCGATGGTTGCATTAGCTATCAAGATGGCCATTCTCCATGCATTTCTGTGGAACTTTCGTCGGAAGACCAAGCACACCTTGAACGATTCCGTGTATTCCTCAAGTCGGGCCATAAGATAACGAGCTGTTCTAGAACTGATTCATTCAGTACCAAGCCGAAGGCTCGCTATCAGGTTCGCTCCAAGCATCTTGTCTCCGCGCTTTCACAGTTTGGAATAACCGCTAGTAAATCCGCATCCGGATATGTGCGCCAACTGGACGCTAATCGCCACTTCTGGCGAGGCCTCGTAGACGGAGACGGATGTCTGTTCATGGCCAAGGGAAAATATCCCTCCCTGAGGCTTTGCGGAACAGAGCCCCTGCTCATGCAATTCCGCTCTTTTGTCCTTGCCCTTAGGCCCAGTGCGGCTGTCTCTATAGGGCGCGGGCCTGGTATATTCCGTCTGTGGTGTGACACCAGAACCTCTCGCAATGTTGCCCGATGTCTTTATCAAAACTGCTCCGTATACTTGCCCCGCAAGAAGACTATTGCGGACGATTGGTGATCAGTTCCCACACGGGCACGGTTTGCGTTTGACCGCGCCCACAGCTTGATTGAACAGCGGCTCCTCATCCGTGGGGTCCGCCGTCTCGATCAACCCGCCCTTGAGCGCCCAGGTGATGAACGCGTCCTCGCAGTCGGATAGGTCGGCGATGACGCCCGCCGGTATCCAGGCTCCCGAGGCGCGAATGCACAGGGCGCCGTTGATCCGATAGGTGCAGCTCTTACGCATCTTCTGTGGTTCGGTTTGCGATTCCGACATCTATTCCCTCCAGCAAGGACTGGAAAATGTAGTGTGCCATAAAGTCGTACACGCCGATGATGCGCTCGCCTGTGGCGTGGCCGGCGATGGTGCTGAAATCCACGTAAATCGGGAAGCCCGCCGCCGACGCCTTGCGGCAAAAGTACATATCCTCCTGGCCCGGCAGGCCGCTAAACCACGGCGGCTCCAGCGCCTCAAGCACTTCCCGCTTGATGAGTAGGCAGTGGCACCCGGTGATGTCCACGTCCCACAGGCTGCCCTCCGGTATCGGGCTGATGGCCTGCGGGTCGTTCGTCTCGACGTTGGCATGCTCGCGCAAGTAGTTATATGGCTCGTCCACCAGGACGAGGTACTTCCCCGGCTCGTCTTCCTTCTCGCCTTTGAAGGCCATCGGCATGCACCATGTCGAGGCGCGGATCATGCATAGCACCCCGACGATAGGCACGTCCCAGGCCAGCAGGCGCTCCAGCGTGTCCGGCGTGTACGCCGCGTCCTGGTCGGTGAACCACACATGGCTACAGTCGCCCTCCAAGGCCCGCTGCACGAGGTAGGTGCGTGCCACGTCCACCGGCAGCGAGCGCGGCGGGCGAATGACCGTTACCGGAACGTCGGGATGGGTCGCGTAGTGGTAGCTCTGCCACAGGCCGAAGCTGTCGAACAGGCTCCACGTTGGCGGCCCCATCGTCGGAATGCACAAGGCGATGCTCACCCGTTGCTCTGTCAAGGCCAATCCTCTCTTTCATGTCATCGTCCAGGTCCGTCTTGCAGCCGATAGCGCCCATCTCCCACTCGTTGCGGGCGATGTACACCCGCCCGAAGCCGAACGCCTGTAGCGTCCCGGTAAGCGTCTGCTGGCTGAAACCATTGTGGTGCGCCATCGCCGGCCCCATCACCTGCTGATAGTGCAAGTAGCCATAGAGCATGTCCCAGGCCGTGACCGTCCCCACCGCCACGGTGTAGCAGGGTGCGTCCAGGGTGCCGTCCTCTGTCGCCCTCCTGCACGCCGCCAGGGCGTCGGGCACGCGAAAGTCCACGAAGCCGTCGGCCACCAGGACGTGATGCACACCGCGCATGAAGCGCTCCAGGCCCTGCGGGTAGATATGTTCCAGCAGGTGCGACGCATAGGCCGCATCGAACTGGCTCGCCTCCAGCGTGTCCAGGTCCATTGCGTCCATCAGCAGATCGGGCTCGTTGCGCGGCTCGATGTCCAGCCGCACCGCGTCCCAGTCCTCGTAGTAGGCGGGGATGGTGAGGCTCGCCGGGCCGGAGCCGATGTTTAGTAGTCTTGGTGTGCCCACCGCACCCATCCATAGCGCCGACGCACTAGGGGCTTGTGATCTGGTCCCGCGATGATGCCGCCTTGGTCACTGCGTACAACAACCTCGGCCCAGCCCCATATCACCTTACCTGGTTCACAATAAACACGACAGCCCGTAGCATCTATGGAGATATCTTTTCCATTGAGCCATAGGGTGACGAATGGATTGTCGGCGGCGTATATCTCGATCATGTTCTGTTCGCGGCGGTCACTTGCCAATGCGGCACCCAGTGTCCCACCAGATGCAATAAGCCCACCCAGAGCACCCAGCGTGCCCTCCATAAACTTGCGCCTACTCATTCCCATTTCGCTCTCCTTTCGGGATGCGTTATACGTTGCCTTCTACGCCGATGTTAAGGAGTCTCATCCGATTCTCTGGATGATGCCGAGCTTGACCAGAAGGTCGGCCACCGATACTGATGTCCCGGCGATAAGGCGCTTCCAACATACGCCACCCGGTATCGTGCAATTGCTGCACTGTAGCCATCCGCAACCCATACAGGCATCAGACGGCCATTCTCGGAACCCTTCATTGTCCTTCATTTCGCTCTCCTTTCGGGATGCGTTATCAGTGCCCCTCTACCGAAGCCAAGACGGCCCAGTAGTCAGTGCCTGCCACGGTGTCGATGATTTGGCGCAGCGACCAGCTCAGCTTGCCCCCAATTGTACATGGAGCCCCGCGCAGCGCCGCCGCCAGGTTGTCCATCATATCCACCGTCAAGTCGAAGTTGCGGCCCTGCATGCTCTGCGCCACCGGCTCGACCAGGAGCACCATCTCGGCACGGAGCGTGGTAAACCCGCCTCCCTCACCGAATACCAGCACCCGCTCGTCGCCGCCTGGATAGCGCACGTACTGCGCGGGCGTATCGCCCACACCGGGTGCTCCTGCAGGCGGTCCGCTCGTGTAGCGCCGCACCACGCCGGTGATGACCAGCGCCTCCAGTGCATCCACAAAGCTGCGGTAGGTGGTCATCAGTGCCTCTTGTAGTATGTCAGAACGTCGGTTATGCCCGCCGGTATGCCCTGTGGGATCGTGATCACGCCCGCACCAGGGATCGCTGTGACCTCGAACACCTGACTGTCTTTCCTTCTATAAGCGAACGCGGCCAGCACTTTGCATGCCTCCTTGATATCCCCCGGCACTGCCGCGCTGTAGGCCCAATCGCCGTTGACGCTCACGAAACAGTCGGTGTCAAACGTCCACGAGTAGGTGCTGTCCGTCTTCAGCCGGATGCCGAAGTAGGGCGGCCCCAGGTTGCGCGGGTGCAGCCAGTATTCCGTGTTCGGGATCGGGGTTCCTTCAGGCACGACCGTGTGCGTGCCCGTCCCGTTGTCGGTCAGGGTGATCGCCGTGCCTGCCAGGGCCAGTGCAGCGGTTGCAGCCACTTGGATGCCCGGCGAAACGAGCAGGATGGCATAGTACACCGTCCCCTCCACCAACGGCGCGGGCGGGTCGTGGGTGGTCGAGGTCACCGTCAGCGGCGTGGCCGCTATCAGCGCATCCCAGACCGCAGTGCTGGCCAGCGTCAGCCTATCGGCAGCAAATGCCGGCACATAGGTTGTGCCCGCCTGAAAGTCGCCGTTGGTCAGCGTGTTCCCCGTCACCAGATCGCCATCCACCAGCAGCAGGCGGCGGTCCTCGTCGCTCAGCGCGTCGCGCCCGTAGTAGCGGATGTCCTCCGCTGCCTCAAAGGTGCGGTTGGTCTGCGACTCGATATAGGTCTGTGCTGCGCTGATGGCGTCGGTGAGCAGCGCCGTGTCCGCGTCCTCCCGGGTGATGGTGTGCGTGCCCGTCCCGTCGTCGGTCAGGACGATAGGCGTGGGCACGGCAGCGAGTGCGCTGGTGGCGGCAAGCTGGATCACCTGGTCAGCGCCCAGGATCACATAGTAGACCGTGCCCTCCACCAGCGGTGCAGGCGGGTCGGCCAGCGTCGATGCCACCGTGACCTCTGTCCCCGTCTTGAGCGTGTTGCGAAACGGGACGCTCGCCAGGGTCAGCGTGTCGGCCCCGAAGGCCGGCGTATAGGTGTCGGTGTCCTCCAGGTCCAGGTAGTCTCTAAGTTCGCTCAGGCTGATGTACATGCCCTGCTCCTATGTGCCCATGTCTGATTAGGTGAATAGACCGTCAAGTCCGGCCAGCCGCCCACGTCTGCTGGATCGTCGATGATGCCGCCCGTCCCATTCTGCACATCTGCCACAATCCGCGCATCTACCATATCCCGCTGTGGCAGCGTGGCCCCAGCATTGGCGAGAACGTCAGCCAACGCATCCATCGCGCTCAGTGGTTCGCCACCATACAATGGAGGGAATGGTACATCCTCCAGGTGGTCTTCAACTGTGCCCGGATAACCGTCAAGCAAGCGCAGCGGTGGCCCATCGTATCCATCGATCTCCGTGTCGTGCTCGTAGACCTGCACCACGCCGTCCTCATACCACCAGATGTAGTTCTGGAGGCGGTCTGTTTCCGCTGCCGGGAATCCCTGATAGTTGCCGATGAAATTGACGCGGGTATCTGGCCAACGCGGATCGCCACTACAGTGAAACAGGATGCCCTCGCCGTACATCACGCAGTTCACCACGTCAGCCCGCCCAGAGGCCACCAGCGGGTTGCGCTGGTTGTTGTGGCCAAACAGGCAGCGCTCGAACAACACGCGATCCGCGCCGCCGCCCACTAGGGCACCCATGCTGTGCGGCCCCTTGCTGTGTCCAGCATCGTTCAATCCCTCGCTGATAATGCAGTGGCGGATCACTATGTCGTGGATATTGCCGTACAAATCCAGGTTTTCGTCCACGGCCCACGACAGGCTGCAGTGATCGATCAACACGCGCCGCGCCGGGGCGTTGATCTGTAGTGCATCCACCTCATCCGTGGCTCCTGGCCTCAGTCGCAGGTACCGCAACGTCACATCTGCCGCCTCAATCGCAATGTAGCCGCCCTTCACGCAGATCCCGCCACCAGGTGCAGTCTGCCCACGTACTTCGATGTTCGGATTGCGGATCATGATTTGGGACACCAGCTCAACTGTCCCCGCCACATCGAATACCACTACTCGAAATCCGCTCGCTTCCAGTGCTGCTCGGAGACTGCCCGCGCCACTATCGTTCAGGTTAGTGACACGGTAAATCAATTTGGGATGTCGGTCCAGCTCTGAGCATAGAGTTTCGCTAGCCAGCGCCCCATCGTGTTCATGTTCGCCACGGATAGTGCGCTGCCGTGCATCGTCATCTCTGCCAGATCCATGCCACAATACGCTTCGGCCCCGATGCGCAGTAGGGCAGCAATGGCGAATCGGTTGAGCGTGATGGTATTCGCGTCAAAGGCCAGGTCGGTGCCCTGCTGGACGCCATCCTTGTAGATGCGGATGGTCGTCCCATTGAACCACCACGCTAGAATGTGCAGATTTGTGTCTATTGTCCCGCGACCCTCGCTGGGTCCAGTGCCGCCATCATCCCGGCGCGTGCTCCATAGTGTTGAGGGCGTGCCGGTCATTATCATCTCCTGCCATATCGGCGTGTTGTTGCCAGAATTGCCGGCACCCCACAGCACCTGCGTCGTTGCCACCGAGGCGACCTTGGCGACGAGGAACACCGTCGCAGGCTGATCGTCACCGGTCAGCGAGAGCGCCACCCCGTTGGCCGTCAGATATTGGCTGCTGGCAATCACCGTGCGGATAACTGGATGGCCATTGATTAGATCGCCCGCGCCACTCTGAAAAGTGGGGCTGTTGACCGGCGTGATGTCGTTTCCTGCTGGCGACAGATCCGCGATGGTGGCCGTCAGCGCATCGCCATCGCTTTTGCCCGCGATTCTCCGCGCCGCGAGCCAGAGCACGAGGCCGGGAATGTCGCTCGGCCTGAAGCCCCCGCGCGGGCAGAGCAGCAGCAGATTGCGAATCGTCTGATTCATCCCAGTTCCCCTAATAGTCCTTGCCTACTCTACCTTAACCACGCCCACCTTGAGCAGCAGTCGCCCGCTGGCATAGGCCGTCTGGCTGGTGCGCGCCACGGCAGCCACCCAGATCGAGGTCTGCCCGTCCGTCGGGCGTACCTTGCGCGGGTAGAACTCCGGCTGTGCGATCTGGCGTGCGCCCAGGTCGGTGTAGTCACCAGCGACGATGTGAACCACTGCCTGGATCATCTCCGCCTGAACGGCCGAGAGCGCCACCGCCGCGTTGACCGCGCCCAGGATGCCCGGGTAGGCGCGGAAGAACAGCAGATCCAACGCCGCGCCGTTGTCGTCGTAGTCCAGCAGCGTCACCGACTCGATAAAGCTGGGGTAGTTGGGAACGCACGCATACTCCAGCTCCACCGCCTGGCACATCAGGTCGCCAGCGGTATAGGCTGCCGTGTCGAGGCTGAGCACACACTCGGCCACGATGTCGATCTTCGTATCGCCCATGTTGTCCTCCAAGGTGGGGCGGGCCACGAGACCCGCCCCAGTACTTGCTATCTCACCTGGATCAACTTGACGTCGGTAACCGTACAGGTGATAGCCGCGTTGTCGCCCGTCAGGAACTCCATCGTTAGGCGCATCAGCTCATCATTCGGGAACGTTGCGTCCGTCGCTGCTACGCTGCATACCTGCGCGCCGTTGATGTAGGCGTAGACGGTCGAACCGTCAAAGTACCACTCACAGATGATCGGTGTAGCAGCAGCCAACGTCGCTACTGCCGTCGCGCTCTCTACGCTGTCCTTCTCGGTCACGAAGTAGAGCAGCGCCGATCCGTCCACGCAACGGAAGTACATGCCGTCCGTCACGGCGTCAAGGCACGCGGTGTCGGTCACGCAGACCCCGAACAGGCAGTCCGCTTGCGTGACCACGCTGGCCTGGAAGCTGACCCCGAAGTAGCAGGGGTACTGCCCCGCAAAGCCGACGCTCTCGCCCGCCGTGCTGCCCAACTGCAGCTTCACGCCGTCGTTGTCCGCGCCCGCCGTGGTGATCAGCATCGCCCCGCCTGCCGCGTCCGTGGGCACGCAGGTCGATGCATTGACCAGCGTCGTCACGAACTCGGTCGGCAGGAAGGTGGTGTTATCCACCGGGTAGCCCTGGAAGTCCTGGATGTACTTGGTCACGCCCTCGCCGAAGGCATCGTACCAGCGATGCGGGTACTCGTGGGAGCGATAGACGATAGCCTGTCTGACCTCAGTCGTTTCTGTAGACATTTGTCATCGCTCCTATGTCACCACGGGTTCGAGCAAGGCCGACACGTCGCCGCCCAGGTCGCCGTAGTAGTTCTCAGCCAGGGCACATGCCGTCGCCCCGATGCCTGTTGCCTGTGCCGCCGTACCGCCCGCCATGTTGCCCATGACGATGCCGGTCGCCGTGTCGGCCAGGTGGATCGCCGCCTCCGCCGTCGCCGCGATGTTGTAGATGCGGTTGTCGAGGACGCAGCAGTTGGTGACCACGCCCGCCCCGCCGATGCACACCGTCCCAAAGTCGCCGATCAGGATGTTGCGCCGGATGATGTGCCCCTCGCCGGTGCCGGAGAGGTTGATAAAGTGCGTGTTACTGGCATTCAGATCGCAGCAGTAGCAGTCCTCGATCGTGATGTAGTCGATGCCGGCGGCAGGCTGTACCCAGATGGTCGCACAGAACGTGCCGTCTCCGGTGAATCGACAGTCGCGCAGGGTGAAGCCGCACGCATTCACGTCGATGGCTGCCGTCACGTCGGCGATTCCGGCCACGAAATGCATGTGCTGCACGGTGATGTCCGCCGCATCCACGTCCATGTCGGCGAGCACGTCCGTGTCAAAGGTGACGGTCGGCATCAGCGAGTTCTCGCCCACACCGATGATGGTAATGCCCTGGCAGTCCAGGTCCAGACCGGCTGCCGCGCTCACGACTTCGGCGTGCCCCGGCAGGCAGATGATCACGTCGCCCGCCGCCGCCGCACATGCGCTCACCGCATAGTCCAGCGTGGCGAACGGGCTGTCCGGGTTCTGCCCGTAGCCCGCCGCATCACTGGATGCCGTGTTGGTGCTGTCCACGAACCAGATGTCCGCCGGGTAGTCGTCGATGCTCACGTAGCCAAAGACGCCGCCCGGTTGGTGCTGCATGAAAAGTGGTGAACGTCTCTTCACCATTGCCTAGTCTCCTTTGCCTGTCCTGGGTTGTCCATTGTCAGGCCATAGAGGGGGCGGGCGTAATCGTAATGCCGCCCGCCCCCCGGCGAATCCAGTTACACGATTGCCGTCGCGGGCGTCGCTTGCTTATAGGCCGTCTGGATGTAGTAGACGGCGCTCATATAGTTGGCTTGGCCCGAGGTTGCGACAGTTCCACCCAGGCAGTGGTAAGTGCTCAACTGCGCCGCGATATCTGCCGGGTCGATCTCGATCACGACCAACTGATCGGTGGCCCCTGCCGTGCAGGCCATCGTGGTCGCTGCCGTCTGTGCCACCAGCGTATCCGTGGCACTGATGTCGGCATTCTTCCACCACCGTGCGGTGAAAGTGATCGCCGTCGCACAAGCGGCGATGCTAATGCCCGTCACCGGGACGATGGTCGTGGCATGCGTGACCGCCTGCTGATAGTGCGCGACGATCCATACCTTGATCGCGTCCGTCAGGTCGATCACGTCGAACGTTACGCCACCATTGGTCGTGACAGCCCCAGCGGTCGCGCTTACGATCTTAAAGTTCTCGGGAAGTGTGATGTTGCTCATTTTATGTCACTCCTATCTTGCCGCCAGGGCCACAAAGGGGCTCTGGTCCAGCACGGACTGGAACGGGGTCAGCGTGGCATTCCACTTGCTGCGCCCATCGACCCGGTAGACGAACCGGAACACCGTCTCGTCGGTGAGGAAGTTCAGGTGGATCGAGCTGGCGCTCTGCATGCCGCCTTTCTCGATCATCTGGTATTCGCTCAGGTCAACGAGCAGGATGTCGCCCACGTCGCCGACCGTATCGGCGTATTCGGACGCGATGACGGGCCGGTTGAAGATGGTAGCATACGGTGCTGCGCTCACTCCGCCTGGGGGAGTATAGACCGGCACGCCGCCCGTACCCGAGGCCCGCTGTAGGTTCATCAGCTCTGGCTCACAGTCCTGATTGATAAGCCAGATCGCGTTCCTGCGACTCGGCGCCCACATCCGGCTCCACATCTTGTCGATGTTTGCGGTCACGATGGTATCGGCTGCTTGCGCGGGCTCCGCCGCCTGCGTCACCAGCGCGCCTGAGAGCAGGATGCCCTGCGGCATACCTACGCCCGTGCCCCTGATGATTGCATCCTCGACCACGAAGCGCAGCTCCTCAGGGAGATTGCCCATGATCCAGCTTTCGAGTGCGTTGGCATCCTGCAGCAGTTCGTCAGTGGCGTAACACAACCCAACCACCTTGCGCAAGCGCAGCTCCAGCTCGCGGAACTCCGGATGGGTCGGCAACTTGGTGCCCGCCTCTGCCGTCCAGTAGGCACGGATACCGCCGCGCCGGTGACCGTCCGCGCGCGCCGTCTCATTGACGGCGTTGAAGGTCATGCCGTTGCTGTTGGCGCTGACGCCCACCATATCCACCCGTCGCAGCAGTTCGCCCACGTCATACACGCGCTGCAACAGGGCACCGCCCTCGTCGGTGCCGACCAGGAACCCACCGTGCGCATTGTCCCCTTCGTACAGGCCCGTCTGCTTACGGAAGGCGCTCTTGGTCAGCCCGCCGACGAACTCGTCACCCATCGCGCCGTTGACCGAGTAGCCACCCTCATTCACCGCGTCGTTCGAGCGCAGCGGCAAGAGGCGCTTATCGACCTGGCCCAGCGCCGCGTTCTTGACATCCATCAGGAACTCGCCCAGCCCCTTGTAGGGTCGGGCCTTGATGGCCTTGTCTGCCTCGTCCTCGACGACCACAATGCCGCCTGGTTCTGGCTTGTCTTCTGCTTCCGCTGCCGCTGTCTTGATGGTCAGCAGCGCCTTCATGCGCTCCAGGCGTTCGCCGAGCTTCACAGCCTCGGCATCAAGCACCTTGGCCGCTGCCTCGTCGAGAGGATCTGCGCTCCAAGCGTCGAGAGCCTCCTGTGCCTTGGCATCGGCCAGCGCCTTCATCTGTTCGATCTTCATGTCATGCCTCCATAGTCAGTCTGTTTTTGAGAAGTTGCATGCGCATCCGTCCCTTGCCTGCCGCAGACGCCGCCGACGTGTCGGCCTCTGGCTCTGCCTCTGGAGGTATCGAGTCGTTTGCTGTATCGTCCTGCGCGGGCATGGGAATGCCCAGCGCCTTGAACGCTCGTATATGGTTCTCGGTTAGATTTCGTGGCTCCATCGGCTGAACCGTGATCGTGTCACGGAACAAGGGCCACCGCATGATCTCGCCATCTGCCCGCTTTACTACACCCTTGGGGTCCGCGTGTGAGCTGGTGCCAAGCGTGCCGTCATCAAACCAGCCCAACTCCTCCAGCCATTGGACATATTGATTGCGCCTGTTGAGCACCCGCTCGACAAAGACGCCCTTGTCATCTACGCGGGCCGTCTTCCAGTCCACAACGCCAAGCAGTTCATCGCCTAGCTCGCCCTGCCCATGCTCCCAATCCTCATACAGCATGCCGGCCTTGGTGTAAGCGCTCTCCAGGTCTGTCTCTGCCGTGAAGAACTCGCCAAGCGAGCCGTCTTGGTTCTTGTTCTCGCTGGCGATGCCCTCCAGGTCGCGCCCGCCGAATAGGACGATGTAGTTGCCCACGCGCAGCTCGTCATCAGTGCGCGAGATGGCCTTGAGGGCGTTCGCCGCCTTCGACTCTGGCTCCCCGGCGTGCTTGCGCCAGGTGGACAGGCATGTGGCGACTGCCTCATCCTGTTTGTCGCCCTCTTCCTTGCGAACGGGCACGCAGGCTGCCATCCACTTGTCCTTGTCATCATAGTCGCTAGGGTTTGGCATGTTGCCCTCCCAAAACGCAAACGCCGCCTATGCCTGGGGATGTTGCCATTCCCCGGCGTAAGCGGCGTTCTACAGTGTAGACTGCCAGTTAGGTTGTTGTTAGCCCTCTGTCTTACATTGCACTGCTTCAGGCAAGGGCCACCAGCCGGTCACTCTGCTCTTGACAGGCCCTATAGCCTCTTTCCAGCGGTATGCATTCTCTTCGCCGTCATATTGTAGCAAAGCTTCCTTCGTGCCTATCAGGCCCCACGCGCATTCAGTACGCACCCAGACCAACTGCCCGACTGGCGGTAGCGCCTCCTCCGGGTCAATCCACCTTGCTTCTGGTACTTCCATCTCAGCACTCCTCTCTAGGGTTGCCTCTTCGCCTCTTTCCTCAGCTCGCTCGTTCTCGGCAGCTCCGGCAGCTTGAACCGTTCGATGATGTCCACCATCATCAGCAGCGCTTGGCGAAACTGTAGCCAGAACTCGCGGTCCATGTCAGCCGTCCATCCAGCCGGTAGGCCGGTCATAATCCGCAAGACGATGCTGCCAGCATTCGACACGAAGCTGCTCGATGGTCATAAGGTGGGGTGCCGCAACTTTGAGCGGCCACGTCAGCCGCTCATCCAGGGGCGTATCCAACAACTCGGCCCACCACTGGCGCGTCTTCTCAAGTCGTGCGGCCATGTCTTCGCCCTCAAGCAGCGGCCCGCAAGGGACAAAGGTGGTGTCCTCGATCATGGTATCGGTCCAGTACATAGGTTCGAGTGTCATCACAACCCCCTGAACGCCTCACGCACGATGGTGGCAATGTTGGCGTCCACGATGCGCTTCACCGTGCCATCGCTCAGCGCCCTATCTGCAATCTGTTGGTCCGTCTGCCATCCCGTCGCCTTGTGCTGTTCGGTCTGGTACTGGCTGCTCACCACGTAGGGCGAATAGGTCGCCCGGTTGCCCAGCGTGGCGCTCTCCGCCTGGCGCGAGATGGCCCAGCTTGCGCCCGAGCGCTGGCTCATCGGGTCGCTACCCCGCGTGTACTTGAGCGGCAGGCCGGCCTTGCGCCGCATCCAGTGGTAGAATGCCTGCTGCTTGCGACTGGCCCACTTGACGGGCGAGTGTGACCCGGCAGGCCTGCGCTTGAACATGTCCTTGAGCGCGACGGCGACAAAGTAGGTCGCCCGCCCCTTGAAGCGCAGCAGCGCAGGGCCGTGCAGCTCGTTGATGGCCCGCTGTAGCTTGTCCAGGCCGCTGATGTCGATGTCGTCAGGCATTGTCCTCTATCCGCTCAAACTCGAAGCTGCAATGCTCATACTTTGCGATGTCCTTCGGGTTGAAGGGCCAGTATCGGCAAATGGGCCGGAACGTTTCCATGTTCTGCCAGATCGTGCATAGGTGCGTCTCTGAATCATAGGCGGGACAGGGGCGCGGCTCATCGGCAATCTCTGTGACCTTGAGCCACCACCAAATGCCCTGCGCTTGCAGCGCCGACCATCCCTCACTGTTCGACCAATCACCATCTTCCACCTCATCTGCCGATGGCCTCTGACTCTTAAAGGACGCCGACATCTGGTACTCTATAGTATGGGTGCAACAGCACTCCCCGCACTGGTTGCACTCCCCGCTGCGCTTGTAAAGAACGAGTTGCCCATTCTCCACAATCCACACGTCCATCTCAGCACTCCTCTCGGGGTTGCCTCTCACTCACTGAATCAATCCCTGCTCCCTCAGCCACGCCTCGCGCTCAGCCTGGCGCTCGGCGAACTCGGCCTCGAGCTGCTCGGGCGTCAGGAATGAGATGCTCGATTCGCACCGACAGTTGACGTGCGCCGGCGGACCGTCCATCGGTAGGCTCAACCGTGTCCATTCATTCTCAAACGCACCCTCTGCTGGCCCGCAGATGGCGCACACCAGCTCATCGTTCATCGTGTTCCAGACCCGCGTTATGGCCAGTTCTGGCGTCTCTCGCTGCAACAGCCCCTGCATCTTATTGGTCGCTTCCGAGTAGGCCCGTGTCGTCTCAGTGACCGCAATCATCTCCGCGCGCACCGGGCCAAAGGCGGGCTCGATCAGCGATTCGATGTCCCCTATGGTCATCCCCGGCGTCTGCACGAAGGCTTGCATTGCCTCGCTAATGACTTCGCGCGTCGTGTCGGTCAGCCCCGTCACCAGCTTGTAGCTGTACTCTCTCGCCCAGCGCAGCGCCTCGGTGTTGATGATCGCCGGGTCGAAGCCTATCCCCACCTCGACGCTCAGCCGCAGGGCGTTGTCCACCATCAGCGCCGATAGCTCGGGCTGCACAGCGGCGCGCAGCTCCTCAGCCAACCCCTCGTAATCGAACTGCTCGCCCTGTTCGATCGCCCGCGCTGCCTGCGCCTGGCGCTCCTTTAGAATGGCCTGCACCTTGCGCTTGATGCGCCGCTCCGCTGCCATTCGCACGTCGAGCGGCGTCTGCTTGAGGAACGAGAATGCGCCTTCGACGCCCACAGCCTCCTGTGCTGCCACGACCTCGGCGTTGAGCCAGTCCGGAATGATGTCGCTGTTAAAGTGCGTTACCTTGCCGCGCTGGATGGCCTTTGCCTTCCACCGGCTCAGCTCGGCGAAGAGATCCGGTGGTGGCCCCATTCCGGGGCCACTGCTTTTGGGCGGGTACGTGCATCCACTCGCTCGCCTGCTGGCTGCTGTGTCCCTGGTCCCTCTTGCGGTTGCGGCCCACCGAACGGCTGCGGGGCAAGGCGCTCCTCTGGCTCGAACTTCTTATCCAGCGATGGTAGGTTGGCGGCCTGGCCCACGCTATCGATCCACGAGCGGACTTCATCGACTGACATCACGTTCGCCGTGTAGGCGGGCAATGCCACCCCATTGATGGTAAAGGCCATACTCTCAGCCTTGGCGATCTCCTCTTTCTGGACCACCTCAATCTCGTTGGTCTTGAACAGCACCCGCAGGCCCAGCTCGTTGAACAACTGGTCGTTGAGCACCGGCTGTATGCGCGTGCGAACCCAAGGGATAAGCGATTGCGTCCACAGCTCATACTGCAAGGCATCCCGTTCGGCCCTGTTCGTCTTGGCTTCGGCCAATCCAGGCGGAATGTTGTGCGCGGCCAGGATCTGTTCGCGCTTGGTGCTCTCCAGTTGTGGCATGGCCAGGTCTTTGACTGGCTGGCCGATGACGGTGGGCACCAGACCGCGTTCGAGCACCGTCGTCTTGAAGGCCCGTCCCACGCCCTTGAGGATCTTTTCCCATCGCGACTGGATGCGCTCCTTTTCGACTGGCGGGACCGAGCCCTCTGTGGTCAGGAATACCGCCGGTATGGCCCCGTTCTCAAAGAATGCAGCCGCCCACGCATTGGCGTTCTTGATCAGAGTCGCCGCCACCTGCCCCACTTCGCCCGCGCCGATGCCGGGGCCAATGTCGGTGGTCGGGCTGAACGCGCGGAAGTACACGATCTGCTCGGCGGGGTAGTCCCTCTGCCTAGCACCCACCTTCTGCCGGAAGACGGTCGGTCCGTCGTCGTCATACTTGAGCACCCGCATCGTGTTGGCGTTGAGCACCTGCAGCTTCGCCAACTGCTGCGATCGACGCCCGAGCCGCTTGAGCACATACGCCGCTGCCTTGAGCGACAGCCACGCCTCTACATCCCAGAGCAGCGGCGCCAGGTCGAGCGGCCACTCCTCTTCATTGTCCTCGTCCTCGTCGCCTTCGGGCAGGGCCAAGCTGTACACGCCATAGGGGATTTGGCTGATGTTGTTGGCGCGCAGGTTCACGCACCAGAACGTCCAGGCGACAGCGGCGTACAAGTCTTGCGGCTTGGTCCCGTCGCCCGCGTCGATGGCCCAGTCCATGAACTCGTCCATGTCGCCGAGCGTCAGTGCCTTGGCCCCGTACACCCCACCCGTGATTGCCGCTTTGTACGTCTGTCTCATAAGAGTGTCATCCAAGCGCCGTATGAGCCATAGTGAGCCAGAACCACAGCATCGCCACAGTCAGGCGAGCGGCCCAGGCGTGCCTTGATTTCGTCTTTGCTTTCGATCTGAATGCCGCTCGCGCTCAGCTTCCAATGTGGGGCCACCAGATCGGCCAATAACTCAGGATCGTCGGGAAGCACCAGGTTGTCGCCCTTCACCGGGTCCAACGCCTCGCGCAGCCCCCAGTACGCCTCAGCGCGCACGTTGCGCATGGACAGCATCCCCGATCGGTCGCGCGTATGCGTTGCTGCCGCAAAGTTCACGCCCACGACGTTGAGATGCTCCCCATCTTCCGACTCATAGTAGGCCAGCGAGTCATAGGCCGAAGATCCCACTCCGATCACGTCAACGTTGATCATTGCCTGCCACTCACCCCCAAGGGCCACAAGAACCTGCATCTTGACTGATTCCCCGTCCGGTGTCTGCCGGCCATCGACCTTGATCAGTGGCGCGAACCAGGTATCATATCGCTTGGCAATGGCCGTCTGGTCATCACCGCCCCTTGCCACATCCACGCCGACTGCTGACAGCGGCGTGTCCGGTTGCTCTGTTTGCTTCCCGCGCCGCTGTGCCTGCCGTACCCACTCGGTCGGTATCACCTGCCACGGGTCATCCTGCACGCCGATGGTAAAGTCGCCATAGAGAAGCTGCGTTCGTAGCGGCTCCGGTAGGTTGTTCAGGACTGTGCCGTATTCCGTCTCGCTCAGGTACGGGTTGTCACCCAGCTTTGCCGGAATGAAGGTGCGCGACCTCGGCGTGATTGCCTGCCCGTTGTGCTCGAATGGTTCTGGCCCTTCGACCTCGATGTTCTTGCTGTCCACGATGGCGAACCACCGCAGCTCCCCCGGTTGCGCCGGGTTGGGATGGTGCTCGCTCAGCCACGGCGCCCAATACTCAATCACCCACTGCCCATCCGCGTGCATCGGCGGGTTGCCTGCACAGATGACCCGGCACCGCTGATCCTCGTCAACCGTTCGCAGCCACCCAATCAGGAAACGGTACTGCGACTCCAAGAACTCGGGCAGCTCGTCAAAGCCGATAAAGTCGTGTGGCCTCCCTTGGTACTTGTGCTTGTCCCGGTCATACTGACAGGCCCCGAACTCCAGCGCCCGCTTGCCAGGCAGGTCACGCCATGCATGCTCGATCCCGTTGTACCGCCCCTTCGTGCCGATGATCTCCCGACTTCGCTCGATCAAGCCCGCCGGCCCTGATAGCTGGGTCAGTTCGCGCCGGAAGATGATGGAATGCCGGTGCGCTGTAGCGGCCAGGCCGAGCAGCAGGTCACTCTTGCCTCCCCCCGCTGCCCCGCCATAGTAGACCTCATCCGCCTGACTCAGCGCTGCCATCCACTGCGGTGTGCTCTGTGGCATCCACAGGGCCTCGCTGTCCATCACTTCGCTCAGCCAGGAGACCTCCGAGGGCTTGAGCGAGTGTGTCCAGGGCTCGACTATGGTACTCAGCTCGAGTGTCGTCAACTTCTATTGCCTTCCCACCTGGGCCGCTGATCTCGCTGCGCTGCACCGGCTTCCCCATCAGGTAGTCGCTCAGCCACTGCCGGGCGGTAGAGTCGCCGGCCTTGGCGCGGGCCACTGCCGTGTTGACGATGGTGGCCCAGTCCTTCAGCGTGACGTGGCGAGAGAGCGCGGCAAGATACTTCTCTTCCGTGCTGCGCTTGGGACGACCGTTCGGGTTGCCCGAGTGTCCCTTGGCGAATTGTCCGTTGTCCTTCCTTGGAGTCACTGATCCTATCCTGCTATCAGGGCTTCTCTCTCTCCCGCCCAGTTGTGACACACGAAGTTGTCACACCCGTCCCCGTCCTCAGGCCAGCGGTTCGTGCCGTCTATCTTGCAGAATCCATCGCCCACGAACACCTCTGCTGGAATCTCCGCTCCATCACCGCCGTTGTAGGCGTAATGAATGCAGAAGTCGCATACTTCAGACCGACAGGTTGAGCATCTCTTCATTCATCACCCCTCTGCGTGGGGGCGGTTCAGGAGCCCACCCGTCCCCGCCCCGCACGCATCAAAAAGGAGGAGAGATGATGACGCCTACCGTCTCCACGGCATTCCGTACCGCGTGATATACGGGTCTGGGCCCCAGCCCTTGCCATAGTGCGCAGGGTCTTCCTCGGGACCGAATACCTCTGTGTGCCCGAATACTTCTGTGTGCCCGAATATGGTCCCGTTGTCTTGGGGTACACCGACCGACATTGTGCCGCTATTACAGGGCGCACAACACCACTCAAAGCTGGCCAGCGCCTCATCACTCAGGCTGTCCCACGCCTCAAGCTCAGCCCTCAGTTCGCGCGGCTTGACCCACCACGCACGATAGGCCAGCGCACCGTACATCAGCCCACACAAGAATGCTGCAATCATCTCACCCTCCATAACGGATGGCGCCCGGCCCACGCGCAGTCGCAATGCTCGCCTGCCCCGCCCTCCTACCCTGCCGGGCGACATCCGTCTCAGACCCCCTTGATTATAGAACTCAGAACTTCACCGGCTCACATTCGGGCGGATTCTTCCAGCGCATCACACAACCAAAGCGGCCCACACTCGGAATGCAATGAGCAACGCCATCCGTGTCTAGTACGCGATGGGTTGAGCCGCCAGGACGCAAATAGAGCGTCTTCGGATTGGGAATGCGATAGACACGTATGTTGTCCGTATCTGGATCAATCCATTCGTACTCACGCCACAATTCGTGGCTGATGTCATATGAACTAAGGTCCGACATTCCTCCTCCTCACAGCGTCATCTTCACCATCTGCTGGCCCTTCTGCAACCCGGGCCGCAGCTCCAGCTCAATACCGCCAATCGGCTGTGGCAGGTAGCCCGCCCACTCGGTGTACGTCGACGGTCCGCCGTCGTTCACAGTGCGCATGAAGGTGCCACAGTAGCCCCCGAGCCGTTCCTGCGTTCGAATGTGCCCGTAGCGATCCACATACTCCACCGCACGCCGGTAGGTGTCGGCGTTATGGCTGTGGCCGAACAGCACAAAGTCGGCGTCGTGCGTCCACAACCACCGCTCCATGTTCAGCGCCTTGGCCCCGCCGAGGCGTCCACCCGTGAAGCCGTGGTGGACGTTGCCCTTAATCACCGTTGAGCCGGCGTGCTTGTCAGGGCCAAAGCAGAAGCACAACTGCAGCCAGCCGTACACCCCGAAGGCCAGGTCGTGGTCATTCGGGAAGCCGCCCCACCCCTTGATCGTGACCACGATCTCGCGGTAAATGTCGCGCTCGAACTTGCGAAGGATCGTGCCCTCGTGGTTGCCGGCGACCAGCCCCAGGCATTTGCCCGCGATCGGCTTGACGATGGACAGGAAGTGGTCACGCTGGGCCTCTGCCAGATCCACGAGGTCGGCCACGCCAATCCACTTCGCCAAGACGCCCGGGTCGAAACGCTTGTCGTGAATGTTAACGAACTCGCAGTAATCTCCCATGCCGATCCAGTAGCACATCGGGTCGGCCTCGATACGGGCCACGACCTGGCGCAGCAGCTTCTCATCACATGCTGCCGTGCCGATATGGACGTCCCCGATGGGCACGATGCGGTACACCGTATCCGCGTTTCGCGGTACGTTGTACCACTCTCGCCTTAGTGTACGTGCCATCTACAGGCCCAACGCCTGCTTCGCCCACGCGGTGCCTAGTGCCAAGGTAATCGCGCCGAGAGCACCGCCCCCCCATTTCAAGATACGGATGGTTTGCTTTACTTCTGACAGGTCGGCATGGTCGTCACCAACCATCGTCTCTATCTTGTCCACCTTGTCGATAAGATAGTCGAGCTTGACGCCCAAGATAGCTATGGTTGTGCGCCCATTGTTGGTGGCCTGGTCTGGTGGTGTCATGATTCCGTGCGCCCCTCACGGCTGATAGCTACGCCTTGAATTTCTCTTTTAGTTCGTACTCGCCAATGGCCCCACATGCAGCGACTGCCCCGGCCAGCGCAATCATCCCGACGCGGATGTATAGCATCGCGGCCTCGGGCACCAGCCCCTCAGAGATGGCCGCCGCCAGGCCGGAAAAGGAAAGGCCCAGACAGAACACGACGATCCAGATGTTGCGGGTTCCGTTCAGGCCGAAGGCAGTCTTGAGGAATTGAACGACGCGGGGAATGAGCCATACGAGCGCAACGCCGCCGATGGCAAGCTGCGCAAAATCAAACTGTGGCATAGTACGCTCCTCCTAGAACCGAGGCTGATACGGTGGTCCTAGCGTAAGCATACCACAGAGGATACCCCACTCTCTGGGGTATTAGACGCTCATTTGTTCAAAGTCGAGATACCAGAAGCCATCCCCGTCCTGCTTGAGTGCGGGGTCCGCAGCAGCCAGTAACTCCATTGCGCGGTAGGCCGTGTCCCACTTGACGACGCCCATCAGGTCCACCACGTCGCAGGTGCGCATGGCCTCCCCGTCGCGTAGGTGGCCGCAGATGAGATAGCCCTTTTGCAGTGCTACCCATTCGCGCTGTTCGGCTGTCTCGCGGACCCGTTCACGCCAAGCCGCTCGCCCCGGCTCAGTCATGCTCATGATTCCTCCCTCTCCGCCACTATCCGCTCGACCGCCTGGTCCAGTTCCCGCTGCCACTTGTTGCGTAGGCGGTAGCTGGTCTTGGCCATCGCCTGCTGCTTATGGTGCGTGCGGTAAAAAGGACATCGTTCGTCCTTTTGGTTACATTCGGCACCATCCTCCAGGTAGAGCGGGCACCGGTCCTCACACGTCGCCACTTCTGCCGCGTCCGGGTTGGGCAACCAATGCTCGCACCCGTTGCCAGGGAGGTGGCCCCACGGCAGTTCACCGCGAATGTCGCCCCAGGTCAGGTCGTTGGGGCTGTGGCTGTAGATGGTCATGCTGCTTCCCACCGGATCAGATTGCGAATGTGGATCGCGGTGTAGAGTAGGACGCCGGGCAGCAAGCCCCACTGTTGCGTCCAGATAGCATAGATGATCCACAACACTTGATTGGCAATGCCGACGCGCGGCCCCCACTTGGTTTTGTTGCCCATCAGCCAAAGCATCACGGCGCTTGTGCCACTCAGCACCCAGGACAAGGCTTCCGGTGTCATCCTACATACTCCTCAAATGGAATCTTGAATCGCACGCTGAACCAGAACAGGCGGGACCAGTAGCGCGTATAGCGGCGCAGTTCACGCTCTGTCCAATGCTCGCCCACAAAGCTATTCTTGTGCAGTGCGTCGAGCGGCTGATAGCGCATAGGATCAGGGAATGATCCTGTTTTCCATATCTCGCTCAATCGGTATAGCGCATCCTCTGGCGTGTCATTGTAGCCAATCAGGACATAGACGAAGACGCGATCAGCGGGGAACCCGGCATGCCGTAGCATTTCATAGGCACGCCGAAATGGGCGCTCATAGGTCATGTCGTCCCATGCCAATCGCGCAATGCAGTCTAGCTCAGCCAGTCGTTCCGCATGGTGCTTGGTCAACAGCCGCGCATCCAGCCCTTGATTGAAATCGATGCCTTCGAGCAGCTTGAGCCTGTCCACTACATTGTCGAAGTGTGCGCGGCTGCATGCGAGCAGGTTGTTGTCGCATATGATGGGACGCACGGGCCAGTCGTCCAGCTCTACCAAGTCGCCCTCTATCTTCGGGATCGCGCAAAATCCACACCGCCGGATGCAACCCCGGCTGGTGAACGTCGCCGCTGGGTTGTGCCAGGGTAGCGCATCCACCGCCATCCCGTTGCATTCGGCCACGTCTGCCAGGTAGTCGGGCATCAGCTTCACCGCTGGCCCACCTGCCCTGACACGGTAGCCCATCTCGCGCAACCACACGGCACGGCTGTAGGCCTGGGGCAAGTCCCACGTGAACACGACGGACAGCAGCGCCGTGTTGCCGTCAATGTGCTCGATGGGGCGCTTACTCCACGTCATGCCATTCTCTCAATTGCGTGACCCAGCCAGGTGAGCAGCAAGGCCAGGATAAACACAAGAATGGGCAACAGACACAATTCATCAACGATCACCGTATCCTCCCAAGCGCGCAATATGTCCTCTGTCCTGCGACGACCCCCAGAACTGGGTGGTGGCGCGGATGGGGGTGGTCACGGCAGCTCCTCCATCCCCTTCACCCACTCGAGCGCATCGTCGAAGCGGCGCCAGATGCACCCGTCGACGTATGGCGAATTGAAGTACGGCCGGTGCGTGTCCCACCAGTCCTCTTCGGCCACGGTGAGGGTGTTGGTATGCGCCTTCAGTTCCACATACAGCAGGCGCCCATGCCCCAGGTATACGCGGTCTGGATGCCCTGCGAGCTGCCCGCGCGTCTTGCGGTTCTGGGAGAACTTGTCAACGTGGAACCCGGCAGCCTCCATGAAGCCGTCGATGTCGTGCGCCAGCTCGCTCTCGTCAGGCATCAGCCTCTCCCCCACCAGCGGTCAACGATAGGCCCAAACGTCACGCAGAACAGCATCAGGGCCAGCCACGCCAGGACCGCATAGACGTTGCGGAAGTACGCCAATGCCACAGAACTCAGCACGAATACCACAAGCGTGATCACGCCGCCTGGCGCACAATGCCATAGGTTAGGCATCGTCGGCCTCCTCTTCAGGCACCTTTACCGCCAGCCACCGATTCGCCATCTCTATCCGCTCTTCATGTGTCAGGGTAGCGTCTTTGACTAGTCCCTCAAGCGCATAGGCCAACGCCCCGATGGTCGCTTGGCGGGTGTCTCTCATCTCACGCCTCCTCCTGCCACTTGTGATACACCTCCACGCCCAGGGCGTTTAGCTGGATGTTCACGACATCATCATCGAACCAGAACACGCCCACATCGTCACCTGGCGGCTGAGGACCAATGAAGCTCCGCCCCATGACAACCGTTGTCGCTGGCTCCCAGGGGCACCAGCACGACGGGTCGGCGTCGCGTTCGCGTAACCACAGCTTTTTCATCTCACGCCTCCGGGTACAGCCAGAAGTATAGCCGCCGCTCGACCTGCCACGTCAGCCAGCACCGCCGGTCGCTGCATGCCTCGAAGGCGGCATTGTGTAGGTCTCTGCAGTGGCGCACAAATGCACGCCAGATCCAGCGCTGTATTAGGTCTCTCATCTCACCTCTCCTCCCCGCCGAGCACGTACCGGCACCCGCTGGCGCACCAGTCGAAGTTCAACAGGATCGAGGCAGCGCACCGGCTGTAGCACCGGCCCAGCGGCAGCTCGTTCATCAGCGTCGGGGTGGACGGCGACGCCACCCGGGTCGTCACAAGCAGGCCGACGAGTAGCACCATCACGGTCAGCCATCTTGCTGTTCTCATGTCGCCTCCCCGGGCCACTCACGCACCATCAGGTCGGGTGGCGTCTCCTGGCCAGGCCCCGCGCGCTTGAAGAAATAGGGCACGCCTGCCGCCTTGCACTGGTCGCGCAGGTCGCGTGCCCAGGCCAGGTTCATCGGGCGAGCACCAGGCCCTGTTTCGGCGCCGCATATCACCCAGTCAAGTAATGGCGGCTTGTCAATGTATGCCGTGCCCAAGCAGGCGGGGCAGTCTGTCCCGGCGATTCCCTCTCCGGTGCTTCCGCAGACGTAGCATTCTTCGCTGCCGCCTAGCCAACGGGACAAGTCAATGGCTGACAGCATCGGCTCCACGCTCACCCCACGCACCATGAAGGCCGTCTTGACTAGCCACGGTATCCGTTCATCGGCACGCGCCTGGTTCTCAGCAGTGACCATGCCGATGATGTGGGGCGGCATGTCCATTTCGTTGTCCACGATCCAGTCGTGCATTGCCTTCGCCCGCTTGGTGAGCACGATATATGTGTTCTGCGGCGTGCCACACATCACGGCCCACAGGTCGGCGCGGAAATACTCGTCGACGTCCTCGTGGAACAGGTCGGACATACTGCACATGAAGACGGTACGCGGCTTGCTCCACTTCAGCGGGTCACGCCACTTGTCCCGGTGCAGCGTGACGTCGAACTCATGGGGTGCTACTGGATACCCGAACCGCCCCGCCAGCCGCTTGGCCATGCGCCGGGCGTAGCAGTTGGCACACCCTTCGCTGATGGGGGTGCAGCCGGTAATGGGTGACCAAGTTTCCCCAGTTGTCCCTGGACGATTGAGCCATTCTATTCCGTGCATCTCACGCCTCCTTCGCGTTCCTCACGTCGCCGCGTAGCTCGAGCAGGGTGCCCTAGAAGTTGAGCTTGTCAACTCTCAGCTCCAGCTCACACAGCTTGAGGTATTGCGGCTGGAACCATAGCGGCCACGTCCAACGTCCATTCTCAAATCGCTGCTTCTGCATGCTCATGATCAGCAGGCCCTCAGTCACGGGAAGTTGGCGCCCGTCAATGTCCACAATCCCCTCACGGGGCTCGGTGAGCCAAGGACGCCACAGGCTGAAATACTTGTCGGCCGTCTGTTCGATGCTGCTGGCCCATTGTGCATCCCACAGGCCGGGCGTCTTGTTCTCGCGGCTGTCTACCTCTCGCCGCGCCTGGACCGCCACGGCAGCCGGGCATCCAACACGCTTCGCAAGTTCTTTGCAGCGGTGCGCGGCCTCTGTTACCTGCTTCATCCGGTCGGCCTGCGTAGGGATGGGGATAAGCTGAATGTAGTCAAAGCACATCAGCGTCGGGCGCACACCGTAATCGTCAGCCATGCTTTCAATGGCGGCGAACACCGCATCTGGATACATGCGCGGCGACTTGGCATTGGTGCGGGCCAAGCTATCGCCGATAATCCAGATCGGCATGCCCGCCCGCTTCATCGCTTGGCGCTCTACCATATCGAGGTCCACCTTACCCCAGGCGAGATCGCTCACTGTGTAGTTCTCGCTCACGTCAAGGACAGCATTGATTTCCTCCGTGACCTGTTCCCACGTCACATACACCACCGCCTCGGTATCTACCGTACCCCGCATCTGGATGCGCCTGGCCTCCGCCCGTGCAAGGTAGGCCAGCATCGATGTTTTTCCATGCCCTGGTCGTGCCACGAACACCACCATGTCGCCCGGGTGAAAGGGGATCACCTTGGCATCCACCGCCGGGATGCCGAATGGCACGCCGGGTGCATCCTTCAGGTGCTTGGCCCAGGCCACTTGTTCCGCTGCCAGTTCTGCGGGTGAGTGTACGAGCTGGCTGTAGTCGATCATCAATTGCGTATCCTTATCACCTTGCTGCCTGTCTCTAGTGTCCCGTCGCGTATCTGTCGCGCCGCGTAAGTAAGCATGTCCACATAGCTGTCTTGGAAGGGCGTATTCCACTTGTGGTGTTGTAGGTGCCATTCGCCCCACTCTTTGTCCGGCAGCACTTCGTGTGCCTGCAGAAGCTGCTTGACAGACACGCTATGCTCCCCCCCCAGTTTCTCGAATTGCTTCAGCCACCCTTGCCCTTGCGTTTTCTTCAGCGACATTGCGTCTTGCCCCGTCAACTCACAAAACGCCTTCACCACCGGGAAGACGGGGTGCAATCCCTCAGCGCCAAGCATGGCCCAGTCTGGTATGCCACGTTTCTTGTGCAGGTCACTGGCGGCCACGATATCCAACACGATGTCGCCCGTCTGCTTGAACTTCTCCGCGTCACCGTTATCGGGTATCCCCTCACTCCCATCGTGCCAGTCTATCTCATCAAGATCGCCAGGAGGAACCGACGCGGAAGCGTCGTCTTCTTCTCTCTTACCTTCTCTCTTCTTTCTCTCTTCATGTGACTTTCTGTTACAGTGAGAGTCACTTTCTGTTACAGCACTGCTACTTTCTGTTACAGTGGAATCGGGGGTGTCACTCTCTGTTACAGCATCCAGACGTACCTGGATCTGCACCTTGCCGGTGTCACGGTAAGTATGTGGTCGGTTGCGCAATCCTGGTGTGGTGTCTTCCAGATAGCCGACATCACATAGCTTCCCGAGCCACCGCACTACCGTCTGCCGGCTCATGCCCAGTTCGTTCGCTATCGTGTCCATCGACGCTTGGCACACGCCGCGCTCGCCCTGGCAATAGCGCCATACGCGCCCATAGACGCTAGCGCCTACCACGCCCACAGTTTGGATCACCACGTCGAATAGGGGAGTAAAGTTCCCCATCTCGGTCGTAAAGTTAGCCACTGTCTCGCCCCTGTTCCTTACGTCTTCGTATCATAAGCTGAAGCGCATAGCCCCGCATCTGAGCATCTGTGATGCCCAGCACGCAGCGTCTGAACAAATCCCATACGTTTTTTGGCGGCAACTTCGGGGGCATCAGTTCACCACCTTGGCCCACTTGACAAAATCCGCGAACTCCTTGGGCTTGCCTCCCTTGAGAAAGAAGTCGTCTGGCTTTACCGGGAATGTACAGACACGCACGTCCATCTTGCTCTTGGTAGCAATCTCTTTGCCCAATGCCATGGCCTTATCCTGCACATCTGGATCAAGTGCCACGTATAGCCGCTTGACATTCTCAAAGTGGGGTAGCCAGCGCATGTCAAAGCCAGATGCGCCAAGAATGCCCACCGCCGGCATAACATGCGAACTTACGACGATACTCTTTTTCTCTCCCTCCACCACCAGGAGCGTGTCATGTTCTTTGGTCCACCGGGCATTGAAAAGCAGCTTCCCGGGCAGCCCCGCCATGTGTGGTCGGTAGCGATCACCATTGGTAGCGTCTATCAGTCGATGGCGGATATTGAGCAGCTTGGTCCATGTGCTGTCAAAAACGGGGATAGTATAAGACGCTTGGCGGGGAGCGGTCGGGCAGTTGTAGCACACGCCGAGTTTGTACTCGTCTATCGCCGAATCATAGATGCCTTGCGAATGCCACCATTCCCGGTCGGAGTCGTCGAGCAGTTTGTGATACTTGATGTGGTCCGTGCATTCCAGCATCCGTTCGAGTGCGGTAAGCTGGCGCTGCATCTGTTCGCGCTCCCGTCTGGCGCGGCGCGCCTCTGCTTCTATCCACAGTAGGCGCCGCTCCTCTGCCGAGAGCCTGTTATCTTCCTCGTCAAGCCATCCCGTATGGTCGCCTGGTCGACAGAAATAGCCTCCGTCTTCGAACAACACGAACCCGTCTGTTTCTGCTTTGTGGCAGATAGGACAAGGGCCATTCGCCTCATGGTGATTCTTGATTCTGAGTTCAAGCCCCGGCCAGCGTCGTTGCGCCAGCGCGACGGCTTCCTCAATTGATGCTAATTCCATAGCTCGCCCCTATGGTATCGCTGTTGGTTGGTTAAGCTAGTGCATGTTCCTCTTGCATATGGCACGGTTGGCAGAACGATACAAGGTTGTCCAGTCTATTTGCTTCCCGATAGTTTTCGTTCTCTCCAGGCACATAGCCGAACTCACAGAATGGCTTGATGTGGTGAACAGATAGGGCTTGGTCACAATCTTGTTGGTGGATACCGCATCTCTGACAAGTGAACTTGTCGCGGCGCCGTGCCTTTGCCCGCTGCTTGTACCAGTTTGGACCATAATACTCTGCACGTCCGCCCTTCCACTGATTGCTGTTTTCCCCGCATAACTCTTGGGAGCGCCAACGCCCATAGCACTCTCGACTACAAAAACGGGATAGACCATTGTCGGCTTTCCACTTGCCGACAAGATATATCTTGCCGCACCATGCGCATTCCTGCTCTCTGCCGCCCCAGTGCGGGGAGTTTGATCCTGTCCAGTTCTCAGATTGCCATGTTGCCTGGCATTCCCGGCTACAGAACCTGGTCGCGTCTTGCTTGCTCTCTATGATGATATAGGTGTGATGGCACTGAATGCATTTTGCCTCTATACGTTTGCGAGACGCCTTTCCAAAGCACTCGGAGGAGCAATAGTGCCCGACATCCTTTTCTATCTTCCAGCGGGGAACGTAAAAGGATGTGCCACAAATGAGACATGCCCTCGTTTCGCCGAGGCTAGCGGCATTGTCTTGGCATTCCTTGGAGCAATACTTGCTATGGTGTTGGCGGCTGGCAACGACATTATATGTCTTGCCGCAATGCTGGCAGAGAAGGTTCACTCTACCTCGCCTTGGTGCACGCGCCATAATTCCTCCCAAACGCAAAAGACCCCATACCGCGACACGTGTCTCCGGTTGCCTAGACCAAGAGACGGGGACTTGCGTCCACGTGTGCGATATGGGGACCTTTGCCCACATGCGTATGGGATTGTGACCGGAGACGGAAAAGTCCCCGCACACTCTTGGTCTAGGCTTGTCCAGATCATATCACGATTCCTCTGCCGTGTCAACTCGCGCCTACCGCCCGCCCCCCGCGGCCTTCACCAGCACGCCAATCTTGCGGGTGGCCGTCTCCGTTCGCCGGGTCGCCTCGCCGAACTTGGCGGCCACGTCCTTATCGGGGGCGTCTGCCATGAACAGCATGAAGCCGTCGATACTCGCATCCATCGCGTAGACAGTCGCCGCCTTTAGTTGGGTCGCCTCCTGGCACACATCGTCGAGGTCGTCCACTTCCCGCTTGATGCTCTGCAACTCGCCGATCACCGGCGACAGGGCGATACGTGACGTGCTCGCTGCACGGTTGAAAGTGTCGCTGAACTGCACCACCAGCGAGTTGTAATCGTCAAGGAACCGTGCCGTCGCTTTGCGCGGGCAAGCCGTGCCATAGTTCACGAAGCTATATATGGCCCCGGCTGCCAATGCCAATACCAGGATCCCGATCAGTACATAGTGTCTCGTCTTCATGTTGTCTCCTCTCTGTGATTCGGCACGGTTGCCCGGTGTCAACTCGCGGCCTCCCACAGCGCCGCCTGCTCTAATCTAGGCACCTGCATTGCCACTGTGTACACGCGCTTGTGGGCATCTACCGCCGACACAATACCTTCTTCTTCCCACTTCGTCAGCGCGTTGTGAATGAGCACCCTTTCGCCGACTTTGGGAAGCGAATCAATTTGTCCCACATAGACGCAGGCATCCTGTGTGTTATTCTGTTCCCTATAAAGCATGGCCCTTCTCATCATCCCTCTACCGTCCATCCATAGTCGTCAACCACCCACCTTAGCTGGGGAAGCCGTCCTCGCTCATGGGAGAACGAAAGTCGTTCCAATGTGGCGGCGGGATACCGCCAGAACACGCCATCTCCCAATTCGACCGCGACAGATTCCAGCTGTTTCGTGCCTGGCAGGATAGATACAGGGCCACCAGCCACAAAGAGGCCGTCCCCCTCGAACGTGATTGTCACATGCTTGATATATGGCATCACCCCTCCACCTCGGCGCCGGGGGCCAGTGGCACAAATCCCTCATACACAGGGATACCCCGGGCTTGCGCTGCCGCGACTTCGATGTCAGCCCCGCTTGATTCGCCGCCCAGGCGATAGAGGGCGTCGGCCAGCTCCAGCCACTCCAGGTCCATGTCGGTCCAGTACGTGTAGTGGTGCGGGTCCACCATATGCCACAGGTGGAACAGGTGCGGGCAGAATGGAAGCCAGCCGCGCCTTCGTGCCACGCTTGCGATGGAGATGGCCTTGCGCACATTTACCACCACGTCGCCCTTGGTGTAGGGCCCGGCGATATAGAGGATCGGCGTGTGTGTCATCGCGTCCCGGCCAGATCGTCGCCGTGTGCGGCGATGGCACATAGGCACCACACCGTCAGCAGTAGCACGCAGATGGCAGCCGATATGACGATGCCGCCGAGCAACTGGCCAATGCTGACGTACTGTAGCAAGAGGGCCATGTCACGCCTTCCCCGCGTCTCGCCACCCGCGCCACGCCGAGTACGCCAGCGAGGCGACGAACAGGGCCAGGGCGAACCAAAGCCCATAGCTGTCCATGAACGCATAGAGGTCCATCATGCCTCCTCTGCTTGCTGTGCCCGCAACTCCATCTCGGCGGCGTGGGTGTAGAGCGCCAGCAATGCCTTGTCGCACCGCGACTGCGCATCTGCCCACGCCTGCGTGCCCGACTCAGTCATACCGATGGTTGCGCATAGCGCGCCATACGCAAGGATGTCACTTCGCCACTTGTTCTGCAGCGCCCACAGCGCCGTCTTGCCGGGGCCGAAGTCAGCCGCTCGTACCATCATCCGTCTCCTTCCCCCTCAGCTTCCGGCGGCACCGGGCGCATGTCGGGACCACGATGCCGCCGTCTTGCTTGGGGGCGTGATAGGGTCGTTGACACCATGAGCAGATGCCAGCCGCCCGTGCCTCGTGCGCGGGGATGAAGGTCATGGCCAAACCCCTACCCCACACTGTGTCGCCGCGATCATGATCCCCACCGCCAGCAGGGTGAGGATCACGATCGCGATGCCGGTGTTGAGCGCGGACTGGTAGCGGCTAAGCATTGGGGGCCTCCTTTGCCAGCTCCAGCAGCCACTCCAGCTCTGGAATGCTGAGATCCCACTGAGGCGCGGTCGGATACGGCGCATCTGGATTATCGGATCCACCGTGGGTAATCAAGACACCCCAGGGCAATGGGCGGGCAAGTACGCCAGAGGTCACAGTCGTGTCGGGGCAGCGCTGCCATTCACTCACTGGAGGCCTCCTTGCTCTTGGCGTAGTCGATCAATGCTTGCCACGCCCGGTCGACGTGGATCTCGTCGTCGCCTGTACCCAACTTCTCACCAGGGTACACGTCGGCGATGGCGTTCTTGGCGTCTTGCATGGTCTCGTAGTCAAGCTCCGCAAAGCGGTGCGCACCCCAGAGCTCAGTAAAGTCGGCGGGGGGTGTCAGGGCGTCCCACTGGTCGGCGGGCGCCTGTTCGGGAGCAGGCGCCGTGGGCGTGGCACTTGGTTGCTTGGGTGCGGGCTTCTTCTGTTGTGGCTTTGCCGCCTGCTTGGCCGTGGACTTGTACCCATTGCCAGAGGCCCCGTTCCCATCCACGTCTTCCTCGCTGGTCACGCCGAGCATTGCGGTCAGCGTGTAGCGGCGCATGTAGGTCAGCGCGCTGCCGAACGCCTGCAACTCGTTGACGGCCCTGTTGCCCGACAGGCTGGGCACGGCAACCTCGCTGCCCACCCACTCGCCGCTTTGGTGCATCAAGATGGTTTCCAGCACCAGCGCCCCATCTTCCAGCGACACGAGCGGCTGGAGGAATGACAGTCCGTTCGCTGCCAGCGGCTTGCGCACCGCTGCAATGATGTCGTCCAGGGTACAATACTGGTTGCCAAGGTGCTTGTTCTCGCCCGACTTCTGCACTGCAGGGAATGCGCCCTGCGCTTTGGCCAGCGCCTCGGTGAGCGCCGATATGGTTTCGCTGCGTTTCATCTCAGTTCTCCTTTTTGGTCCAGCTACCTACAACCGGCATTTCGTGCGCCGAGCGCCGTCTCGCACTCATCGCGTGCAAGCACCGCATTCCAGCGCTGATACCACGCCCATCTGTTGAGGCGCAGAGGCTCGGGTATGTGGATGCCTGCCATCTCCATCCGGTCGATACCGCGTTCCACATCCTCACGGAAGAGATCGCGGGACGGGCCGTAGATGGCCACGGCATCGCAATATTCGGCGAAGGTCATGCGCCCGTTGTGCTGATCCATCGCCGCCAGCTCGATATTGCTGGGGGCGGGCAGCGTCGCCAAGTCGTCCGTGTAGATGGTCATGTCGCCTCCTTGCTGAATTGGCGGATCGCCTACTGGTCTAGCTAGGGCCAAACTTCCCGGCGCACAATGCGGCCCACGTGGGACTCTATCACACCAAACCGCTCACCCAATTCTCTCTGCGAATGCCTGCCGGTGGTGTAAAGCCTGCGGATCTCGCGGACTTTCTCTTCCGTTAGTTTGGCACGGCCGTTCTTTTCGCCACGCCGATTCGCGCGTCGTCCCTTTTCCACCGCATCTGCGATATTCTCAAGCTGGCTCGCCGCAAACAAGTGGGCTGGATTGACACATCGCGGATTGTCGCATGTATGGCAAACGCACATGCCTTCAGGTATCGGCCCATGCTCTAGCTCCCATGCGATCCGGTGAGCCAAAACCATGCGCCTGCCCAGCCTGAATCGCCCATAGCCCTGCCTGTGCTGCACGGCTTTCCAGGGCCAGCATTCATCTTCTCCGCGTATATCTATCTTGGACCAGTACCGCCCTTCCCAGTCTCTTGCCATGTGATGTTCCTTTCCCAAAAGTCGTTGGTGCAGATTCCGAAAAATGTGGTATGATCTCTGTAAGGTTGAAGGCCACGAACCCGCAAACTCACCGTTGACTGGGTTGTCTGGGCCTCACCTGCGGCGCTGGGGCCGCTGACTTTCCAAGAGGGCCGGCCCAGCACGGCCCCACATCGCCCTGGTCCTGGTAGCCCACGCTCGCCCCGTGGGCTACTGTGCTAGTGGAGCCAATCCTTGGGTATCGCGTCCTGTGTGGGCCAGAATCGGACGGCGTTACTGGGGATTTCGTAGATGTAGCCATCTGTGCCCTCAATGATTGCGAAAGGATGTTCCGATGTACCGCCCCAGCAATGGAAGTGTCCACACCGGGAGAATCGAAAGTCTGGAGAATCTTGATTAGTGTGATACAATACTTTGCGCAGTCGCTCCATCATTCATCTCCTATCGGAGATTCGCGCCGTCCACATCGCGGGCAATACCACCAGCCGCGATACTGCACATACTCGACGCTGCCACAACGACACTGATAGTGTGTGCCCCGGTTGTGGCGCGGGCGAGGCCATAAGTACTTCTTGATGAGGGGGAGGCGTTGTTCCCATGAGATGTCGCCGCCAATCCAGCGCCGCATCACGCGCTCCTTTCCACGGTCGCATACCACAGCGCCCACGAGAGGTCGTCCACCAGGCGCTGTAGCGCCCCTGGTCGGAAGGTGTCCCGAAACGGGACCAATTCGCCACGGTCGAGGTGGAAGCGGGCAGCGCAGCCCGGGCAGATGATGTGACCGCGGTCGGGCAATGCGGTACCACAGTGGGGGCAGTTAAGCATCGGGGGACTCCTTGGGCTCGGCCTTGGCGATGGCGGCCTCCACTTGCGGAACGGGACAGCCCTTAGCGTGGATGATTGTCTCTGGTCCACCCGAATCGGGACTCAGCCCGTCGCAGAGGGTGCATTGCCATGCTATGACGCTTATTCCGTGATAGCGCCTATCTGACCAGTTCAGCAGATTCTTGCACGCCGCCAGCAGGTCGGATACGGATCGGTGCAGCGCACAACGCAGCAGTCCAGGTGTTATGTCACTACCGGGATACCAGATGATCTTGCAGCCACAGGTCAGTCTCTCAACAGTCGGATTCTCTGTGCGCCACCGTTGCCGGCCCATCATCCATCTCCTTGCTTCGGCGGGCTGCGGTGGATGCCGAGCTCGCGCTCGAGGGCGTGGCCGATGCCGTCGATGCACGCACGCGTACCGTCAGGGAACTGGACGGTCGGCTTCTTGCACTCGGGGCAGGGCGGGCCGAGCTTGGCACGCACTCGGGCAACGTGGTTGAGGTCGTAGGGATTGATGGCGTTAGGCATCTCAGGGCTCTCCTTGTGGTGGCTTGAGCGCCTTAGAAGACGGGTGGCCAGCCCGCGCTCAAGCCGGTGTGGCCACCATGCGTGCAGGCTGTGTTAGTCATCCTGAATCGAGACTTTCCAACCGGCGGGTACAAGGTTCACGGCTTGAGCAAACAATGCCTCAAGGCTATCGCGGAAGTCTATAAACTCTGCGTGCCGTTCCTCTAGTTCCGCGTCGGTTTCGGCAGGCAAGTCGGTGCATACTATGAGCGTGATGGTCCCAAAGTCTTCCATCATCGCCCCCCGTCGGGGACCCGGGCGGCGTCATCGGGGGAGTCCTCAAATGTGCGGTGGTAGTAGTCTTCCAAGTAGCCCCAGATGCCAGCACTGCCACGTTCGACCAGTACGGCAAAGGCATCATTGGCGGCAAGGCCGGATCCGTCATAGTAGCACGACTTACCATCCAGGTAGTCGCAGTTCTCGGCTTGCACTTCTTGGCCTTCCCATAGGGGCTCGGGACTGTGATAGCCCACATCAGCGGGGAGGGGCTGTGTAAGGGAGCGCGGCTTGTTCTCCCACTCCTTGGCGATGTGTGGCAGTTGCCAGTTGGTAAATAGCACGAACTGGACTGCGCCCCGTGGCCCCTTGAGCACAAGGCGCATATTGACGCCATGCGCGCCGTAGTTCTTGGTGGGGTCGGGGTTGCGCTTGTCATAGGCGGCCGTGAACTCGACGATGCGTTGAAGTTCTGCCATCGTTCACTCTCCTATCGTGGCGGTGACATAGTCTGCCGGAGTATCCACCATACGCCGCTGCCGCCAGTCGTCCCACTCGCGGATGATGCGGCGCAAGGTGGCCGAGCGGCCCGCGTCGTTGGTGTCGGCGTCGTCGATGATGGCGATGTCTTCAGCGTAGAGCGTGAATGCGAGTGCCTGTGCCTTCTCTGATTCGTTCATCTGTCCTCCTGTGTGTTCTCAGTCTGATAGCATTATATCACATCTCGTGCCAGATGTCAATACCCAATTTAACGGAATTGATAGGGCGGGATGTGGTTCAGAATATCCAGATCGAAGCTCGTGAATTTGAGAAACTCGTCCCGCTCCATAGAGACGCCGTTCACCCAGAAGGATGACAGATCCCAGTCTTCATTGTCATACTGGATCAGAAAGTAGCCGGCGTAGCGCCTCTTGTC
>Ga0307376_10000504_pt1 | contig 47750 bp, 40 predicted proteins | sample TR2MG_FD_202536 | JGI IMG/M metagenome (GOLD analysis project Ga0307376, IMG submission 202536) | Soil microbial communities from Risofladan, Vaasa, Finland - TR-2 | ecosystem: Environmental > Terrestrial > Soil > Coastal area > Acid sulfate soil | place: Finland: Risofladan, Vaasa | collected...
GTTGATGGCGTCGATGATGTCGCGGCTGTAGGCGCGCAACATGCAGCCCTGGTCGGTCATCTTGATGCGGGTGATGCGTTCGCGCAGCCGATTCATGGCGCGCGAGGCGACGTGGCGCCACCAGCTGTCGCTGCGCTGCTTGCGGATGCTGCCGATGTAGTCGTGGCCCTCGTCCATCTTGGCGAGCAGCTTGCCGATTTCCTCCGGCGGGTTCTGCAGGTCGGCGTCCAGGGTGACGACACGCTGGCCGCGGCAATTTTCGAAGCCGGCCATGATCGCCATGTGCTGGCCGAAGTTGCCGTTGAACAGCACGACTCGGGTAACGTCCGGCCGCTTCTGGAACTGCTCGCGCAGGATTGCGGCGGAGCGGTCGCGGCTGCCATCGTTGATGAAGACGACCTCGTAGTTGACGCCGAGCTTGTCGAGCGCGGGGTAGAGCCGGTCGAACAGGGTTTGCAGGCCTTGTTCCTCGTTGTAAACCGGGATGATGACGGAGAGTTCGGTTGGGTTCATTTCCTGGCGGCCTCGATAATTTCCTTGATTGCGGCGCACACCCGTTCGACATCGGCGAGTTCCATCGCAGGGAACAGCGGCAGGGTGACGGTTTCATTGCCGATTTTTTCGGTATTGGGGAAATCGCCTTCCTTGAAGCCCATGCGGCGGAACAGCGTGAACAGGTGGATGCTGGGATAATGCACGCCCACGCCGATTTCCCTTTGCTTCATCTGCGCGATGAATTCGCCACGGCTGATGCGGATGCGGCCCAGCGGCAGCAGAATCTGGAACATGTGCCAGTTGCTGTTGGCAAAATCCTCCAGCGGCAGCTCGCAGTCCAGCGATCGGTCGAGACAGGCGAAATAGTGCTTCACCAGTTCGCGGCGCCGGCTGTTGAATGCGTCGACCTGCTGCAATTGACCCAAGCCGATACGGGCGGCGATGTCGGTCAGATTGAATTTTCCGCCAGCGACATCCACATCCATGGTGCCATCGGGAAAGCGCTCGACGCCTTGCAGGCGCAGTTTTTCCGCGAGGGGGATTTGTGCTGCATCGCTCAGCACCAGGCAGCCGCCTTCGCCGGTGGTCATGTTCTTGTTGGCGTGAAAGCTGAACGAGATCAGGTCGCCGAACGAGCCGATTTTCTTGCCTTGCCATGTCGCGCCCATGGATTGGGCGGCGTCTTCGATGACGCGCAAACGATGTTTTTCCGCGATCGCATAAAGGCGATTCCGGTCTACCGGCAGACCGGCGAGATCGACCGGGATAATGGCCTTGGTCTGCGGCGTGATGGCGGCTTCGATGCGGTCGAGATCGATGTTGCGGGTGAGCGGATCGATATCGACAAACACCGGTTTTGCGCCGACGTGAAGAATGACATTTGCGGTGGCGACCCACGACATCGGCGTCGTGATGACTTCATCGCCGGGCCCGATATCGCAAAGCTGCAACGCCACTTCCAGCGTGGCCGTGCCGGAATTGAAGGCACGCACCGGTCGGCCGCCGAAATATTCAGACAGTGCCGCTTCGAATTCCTTGACCTTGGGGCCGCTCGACAGCCAGCCGGAGCGCAGAACTTCGATCACGCCCTGGATGGTGGCTTCGTCCAGAGTTGGGCGGGTAAAGGGAAGATAACTCAAATCAGCTCCTGGAAACGACGTAAACACCGATAATGATAATGCCGATGCCGGCCAGGCGGGTGATCGAAACCGCCTCGCCGAACAGCCACCAGGCGGCAAGCGCGTTAACCACGTAGCCGATCGACAGCATCGGGTAGGCGATGCTGACCTCGACCCGCGACAGCGCCATGATCCACACCACCACGCTGATCACGTAGAAAGAAAGCCCGCCCATGATGTGCGGCTCGGTGGCGAGTTGCCAGCCCACCGGCAGGATGTTGCCGCGGCTGAAGGCAAAATGGCCGACCGCATTGGTGCCCGCCTTGAGCAGAAGTTGTGCTGCGGCGTTGAGCAGCACGCCGGTCAAAATGAGGGTAAAGCTGAGCAGGTTCATGGTTTTTTCACCACCATGCGGCGCGTATCCTGGGCGATGATTTGCATTGGCAGGCCGCTCGTCTTGAATTGTTGATAAAGATCCGGCGTCATGATCGCCAGCGCGTAGGGTTGCTTGTGCCAGGCTTGCTCGAATTCGGCGATGGTCGGCAGCCATTTGTCCGGCTCCTGCGTTAGCCCGAACTCCATTTCATCCTGAAAGGCGACCAGGGTGACGCTGCGCTTGATGTAGAAGGGCAGGGTCTGTTCGTACATGCCGACGCTGTAAAAAGGGGCTTCCGGCCTGAGATAGGGCTGGATTTGCTGTGCGATGCGCCAGGCGGAGTTGGACGGAGATAGGCTTTCATGGCCGCTGAGCACGGTCTGGGCAAAGATGAGCCCACTCAAGGCAAAAGCGATGATACCGGCGGTAACCCGCTTGCGACGTACCAGATAAAGTCCGGCCAGCGAACCGGCCAGCCAGATTGCGGAGGCTGCGGCGAGCCATACGGCGTATTCGCGGTAAAGCTCGACCGGCACTTCCTTGCTGGCGAAGGTGACGGCAAAAGGCGACAGCAGAAAGGCAATGCCGGCCAGCACGGCGATTGGCGCCATCATCCAGAACAGGGTTCGTGCAGAAATCTTTGTCAGCCGCACGCCGATCAGCAACGCAAGAGCCGGGAAAATCGGCAGGATGTACGAGGGCAGTTTGGAATCGGATATGGAGAAGAACAGGAAGATGAAACCGCTCCAGATCAGCAGGAAGCGCTGCGGCCTGAATGTCTTAGAATGAATGTCGCGTAGCGACACTTCTGCCCCCTCTCCCGCAAGCGGGAGAGGGCGGGGGAGAGGGTTCTGTTCGGCCGAATCGCCATTCCAGGCACGCGCCAGGGCATCGAACATGACCGTGATCCAGGGCAGGATGCCGAGCAGCAGGATGGGGATGAAAGACCACCATGGCTGATAGCGGTGATGCACCTTGGTTAAGAAGCGCTCAAAGTGCTCGTGAATGAAAAAGAAATGAAAAAATTCCGGGTTGGCGATTGAAACCGCGATGAACCAGGGCGCGCTGATGAGCAGGAACAGCGCCAGACCGTTGACCATATGCAGGCGTTTCCACAGCGCCCAATCGCGCTGGATCAGGGTGTACAGTACCAGCGCCGCGCCCGGCAGTACCAGGCCGATCAGACCCTTGCTCAGTACGGAGAAGGCCAGCCCGGCCCAGACAACGTGCATCCACCGCCGATTCTCACCGGCGTTCGCGTCGGCACGTTGAGCCAAAAGGAACCCCGCCATGCTCAGACCCATGAAAAAAGTGACGCCCATGTCCAGGGTGTTGATGTGCCCGATCAGGACATAAAGCAGGCTGCTGGCCAGCACTGCGGCCGCGTACAGGCCGGCATCGGCGCCCCACAGACGACGCCCGGCAAAGTAGGTCATGGCAATGCCGAGAAAGCCGGTCAGGGCGCCCCACAGCCGCGCAGTCCAGTGATGCTCGCCGAACAGTTCATACGCGCCGGCTGTCGCCCAGTATTGCAGCGCCGGTTTTTCAAAATACTTGATGTTGTTCAGGCGGGGAGTGAGCCAGTCGCCGCTGGCGACCATCTCGCGCGGTATTTCGGCGTAGCGGCCCTCGTCCGGCTTGACCAGATGGCGGTAATTGATCGTGCCGAACCAGATCAGGAGAAGAGCCGCCAACAGAAGCATCAAGCCGCGTTGCGCAGATGGGGGGGAAGAGGTCATTGTAAGTGAATGTTTTTAACCAAATGGCGGGCGCAAGTATAGCATTTGCGCGCCTGCGGGACTAGGCGCGCCGTTAAAATGGCCTCCTCAGCAGCACGATGGTGGCGCCGCTGCCGCCTTCGATTGGCCGCGCCTGGCAGAACGCCAGCGTATCATCGCGCTGCATCAGCCAACTGGCCACTTTCAGCTTGAGCACCGGCTCCTGATTCCTGGAGCCGAATCCCTTGCCGTGAATGATCCGCACGCAACGCAGGCCGAGGCTTTTGCTCTCTTCAAGAAATTCGATGAAACTGCCTCTGGCTTCGTCGCTGGTCATGCCGTGAAGGTCGATTTCGGCCTGGATTTTCCAGTGGCCGCGCCGCAGTTTTTTCAGCGTCGGCTGCGCCATGCCGGGGCGCAGGAAAGAAAATTCCCCGTCGGTTTCCGTCAGTGTGTGGGGGATATGGTCGCTCAGGCCATCCGCAGGCGTTTGGCGATCGTCGAACCGGCTCTGGCGGGGAGCAGGGCGGGGGCGTTGTGGCGTAAACAGGGTCTTGCCGGTGTCGGGCAAGGGGCGGGCATCGCCGATGGTGGCACGAAAGAGGGATGTATCCTCTTCGGACAGGGATGGCGGCGCTGATTTGCCGCCATCCTTGCGTTCTTCGGGTTTTTTGCGCTTTTCGGTCACTTACCCAGATTGTCGAGATAACGCTCCGCATCGAGTGCGGCCTGGCAGCCGGTGCCGGCGCTGGTAATGGCCTGGCGATAGACGTGATCCTGCACGTCGCCGGCGGCGAACACACCGTCGATACTGGTGACGGTGGCATTGCCCTTGTTGCCGCCCCGGGTGACGATGTAGCCGCCCTCCAGTTCTAGCTGGTCGGTGAATAATTCGGTATTGGGTTTGTGGCCGATGGCGATGAAGATGCCCTGTAGTTGGATATCCTTGGTGCTACCGTCATTGACGTTCTTGAGACGCATGCCGGTGACACCGGTCTTGTCGCCCAGCACTTCGTCCAATTCGCAGAAGGCTTCCAGGCTGATGTTGCCGTTCTTGATCTTGTCCATCAGCTTGTCGACCATGATTTTTTCCGCCTTGAAGGTATCGCGGCGGTGCACCAGCGTGACGTGCCTGGCGATATTGGCCAGATACAGCGCCTCCTCGATGGCGGAGTTGCCGCCGCCGACCACGGCGACTTCCTGGTTCTTGTAGAAGAAGCCGTCGCAGGTGGCACAGCCGGACACGCCCTTGCCCATGAATGCCTGCTCGGAAGGCAGCCCGAGATATTTGGCGGAAGCGCCGGTAGCGATAACCAGTGCGTCGCAGGTATAGGTGCCGGAATCACCGGTCAGGGTAAAAGGCTTTTCGGTAAGCTTTGCGGTATGGATCTGGTCAAAAATGATTTCGGTGTTGAAGCGCTCGGCGTGTTTCTGGAAGCGCTCCATCAGTGCCGGCCCCATCACGCCGCCGACATCGGCCGGCCAGTTGTCGACCTCGGTGGTGGTGGTGAGTTGGCCGCCCTGCTGCATACCAGTGATCAGGACGGGGCTGAGGTTGGCGCGGGCGGCATAAATGGCTGCGGTGTAGCCGGCGGGGCCGGAGCCCAGAATAAGCAGTTTGCTGTGTTTGGTGGTGTTCATAATACCTTCTTCGAATGTCGAATAAAAATGGGGTAGGCGCTAATTTAGCAGCTGGCGGGCCTATTGTCTAGACTTAGTCTAAATCAATGTCTTCGTTATCTAGTTTACAAATGAGCCACATCAAACTATTCTGATATCAATGTCTTGAAATATATCACGAAGCAAGGGTCAAAAGGGGATTGATTATGCGGATTTTCGATTGCCGCCTGGCTGCTCATGCCAAGCAGATGGGGATTGGGGCTGTATTGCTGTTCTGTCTGGGTAATGCGCTGGCAACTCAGGATGCCCTGACTGTACAAGCCGATAAATTGATGAAAAGTGGCAAGGCCAAGGAAGCCTATGCGCTGTTGATCCCTCACCAGTCCGAACGGGCGGGCGACCCGGATTATGACTATCTGCTCGGCATCGCCGCGCTGGACAGCGGACGTGCCAACGAAGCGGTGTTTGCCCTGGAGCGCGTATTGGCTGTCAACCCCAACCATTTGCAGGCGCGTGCCGAGATTGCCAAGGCCTACTTTGCCACTGGTGAGGTTGCCGCGTCCAAGCAGGAATTCGAAACTGTCAAGAGCCAGAATCCTCCCAAGGAAGTCAATGCCACTATCGAAAAATTCCTCAATGCCATCGAGCGGGCGCGTGCCGGTGAAAAAACCACGCTGACGGCATATGTCGAGGCAGCCATCGGCGATGACAGCAACGTCAACAGCGCCGCCGCCAGCGGTCAGATCGCGATCCCTGCCTTCGGCGGGTCGATCTTCACCTTGAACGCCACCGGCGTGAAACTGCATGATACGTTTACCAGCGTTGCCGCCGGTTTCAGTGTTCGCCACCCGATAAACCCGGAATGGGCGGTGTTTGGTGGTGCGAATTTTAACCAGCACTTGAATGCCTCCAAGGACATGTTCGATACCGGCGGCATGGACGGCAATCTGGGCGCCAGTTTGACCAAAGGGGATGACAACTACTCGCTGGCCTTGCAGCTACAGAGTTTCGACGTCGATAACAACCTCTACCGCGAGGCGGCCGGCGCCACCGCGCAATGGCTGCGCAACCTGGACAGCAACAGCCAGGTCAGCTCCTATTTTCAATACTCCAATTTGCATTACCCCGGCCAGGATGTGCGAGATGCCGATCGCTATGTCCTGGGCGCGGCCTATGCTCGTGCGCTGGGTGGCGAACATGCGCCGATCGTGTTCATCGGCGCTTATCTCGGGCAGGAACGGGAACAAAAGCAGAATGTTCCTTATCTGGGACATGAACTGTATGGCATCCGGGCGGGGGGGGAGATGAAAGCCACTGCCGAGTGGGCACTGTTCGGTTCGTTGAGCGTGGAGGAGCGCAGCTATGGCGGACAGGACCCGCTGTTCCTGGTGGGGCGCCGCGACAGCCAGGCAGATTTGCGCATCGGAGCTAGCTACAGTCCCGCCAAAAACTGGAGTATTACGCCGCAACTCAGTTATACCCGCAACGACTCGAATGTCATTGTCAACGATTATGACCGGACGGTGATCAGCGTGACTGCGCGCCGCAACTTCAACTAGGCGTGCCATTTTTTGAGAGGAGAAAAGCCGTGTTTTCTCAACAGCATTCAAGGTTGACCCGCGAGGCGATTTTGTTGGCCGTGGTTTCGGCTGCTTTTCCTGCGACCGGTTACTGCGTTGCCGCAGGCCACGCGGATTTCGTGTCCGGCAATGTCGTGGCGGTGGCTGCCGATGGCAGTCAACGGCCCTTGCAAAAGGGTTCCGAGATTAATGCCGGTGAGGCAATCAACACCGCTGCCGGCGCACGGGCCCAGATCCGCTTTACCGATGGCGGCTATATTTCACTCCAGCCCAATACCCTGTTCCGTGTCGATGAGTACCAGTACGAAGGCAAGACGGATGGCAAGGAAAAAGGCTTTTTCAGCCTCCTGAAAGGCGGCCTGAGAGCCATTACCGGTGCGGTTGGGCACGTCAATCGCGGCAACTACAAGGTCGCCACGCCGGCCGCCACCATCGGCATTCGCGGTACCGGCTACAACGCCATGCTTGCGGAAGGCCTCTCCATCAGCGTGACCGATGGCATCATCAGCCTGACCAACAAGGGTGGCAGCCTGATCATTACGCAAGGCCAGTCGGCGTTTGTGGCGGATATGAACACCGTGCCCAGGCTGACTTTCGAAAAACCGGCCACTTCCCCTGCTCCCATGAGTAGCGGTACATCGGCGCCACCGCCGAAAGAGGATCAATACAAGTCGGGCGATTGTGTCGGGACGTCGTGTGGTGGCCCAGTAAACAGCGGGTTGACGGTGTTAACCGGGGTTGCCGCAGCCGTTTCCGGAACAACATTCGGGAATACAATTTTGGACAAAGACTATCCGGGCATCGTGGTGTTCGACTCGTCTGGAAGCCAGGTCTATTATATTCAGGGAAGTTCGCCTGCCGGCGCCGTGAGCAGTTTTACCAGCGCCACGCTGGCTAAGGGGATCTCCGGAACGGATACCGTCGATAATACTTATGCGCATACGGGCTTATCAATTCCTGCGTCCGGCTATGACGGCATCGTCGGTTGGGGCCGGTTTTACGGCACGATCACCTACACCGAACCGGGTTTGTCTACGGTCACGCACACGCTTACCCCAGACCAGGGGATACATTCCGTGGTGGGCATCCCGACCGCCGTCATGCCGACCGGGACTGCCCATTATGCTCTGACGGGGGCAACGGCGCCGACGCTTCTCTCGGGTGTGGTCGCTCCTGGCACCGTGTCGGGGGGGGGGCTTGATGTTAACTTTGGCACGTCGAATTTATCTGGTACGCTCAATCTGGCTATAGGCAACCATAGTTACGGCCTTGCCTTCTCCGGTACTTATACGGGGAATGCCGTGGGTAATAATAATATTACCACTACCGCCACCAGCGCTGATGGTTGCGGGGGTGGGGGTTGTACGGCCGATACTAAAGGCTTCTTTGCCGGAGCGAACGCGGCACGCGCCGGGGTTGCTTATATGATAGATAACACCATTTTAGGCTCCACTATTCATGGAGCGGCAGTTTACACGAAGACGGCAAACCCCGCTGTTGGTTGCCTCGGTTGCTGAACATGAACAGCGAGCGGCGCAGGGAATTTCTCTGTTCATACTTTACCTGATTTTCCGGGAGTCCGAGTGGCGGAGAAGTTGCTTTGTCAGCGCCAGCCAGAGCAGACTGTACTGATTCCCGACCCTTGAATCGCAGCAGAAACCCCGGCAACGCGCAGGCCTGGTTTCTGCTCGGTGTCGCCTATCATCAAACCGGCCAGCCAGAAGCGCTGCTATCCCTGAAGTGCGCCATCTCCATCGAACCCCGCCATCTTCCGCCCATGCCGGGATTAAATTTGAATTTCACGTCGCATGATGGATCGTGCGTTTCGACAGTCATTCATGGCTGAGCATACATATCGGTATGAAGGCGCTATAATTCCCCCAATTGGCGCGGGTCGAAATTAAAATCTCCAAATGGCTTTCCTGAATAAAACATCAAAACCACAAAATCCCTCTTTGAGGAACACCCGCCACAGACAGCCGCCCGAGCCGGTTTCGCCGAAACTCGCGGGCCTGTTCCGCGAGGCCAAGTGGCTTGGGCTGGTCGGCCTGGCGCTGTATCTGGCCATGGTTCTGTTCAGTTACGACCAGGCCGACCCCAGTTGGTCCCACAGCGGCAGCCGTCTTACCGTCCACAATGCCGGCGGCGAGATGGGCGCCTGGCTGGCCGACATGCTGCTCTATATTTACGGTTTATCCGCCTACTGGTGGGTGGCATTTGCGCTTTACGTGGTGTGGTGGGGCTACCGCCGCATCGAAAGCGCGGGGCTGTCCGACCGGCGCTCCCTGTTCGTCGCGACCACCGGTTTCATCCTGCTGATTTTTGCCAGCAGCGGGCTGGAAGCATTGCGCTTTTACAGCCTCAAGGCGGCATTGCCGCTCGCGCCGGGAGGCATGATCGGGGCGGTTGTCAGCGGCGCCATGTCCAGGGGGCTGGGCTTTACCGGCGCCACGCTGGTGCTGTTGTTGTCCATGGCGGCGGGCTTCAGCCTGTTTACCGGAATGTCGTGGCTGAAGTTCATGGAGGGCCTCGGCGCCGCAATTGAAGGCAGCTATCAGTGGATTATCCAGACTTGGGATGCCTGGAAGGATCGCCGCGCCGGTTCAGTCGCGCTGAATCAGCGTGAAGAAGTCGTGGCCGAGGAGAAAAAACGCTTTGACGAGCACAAGCCGATTCATATCGAGCAGCCGGTGGCGGATATTCCGCAGATACCGCTCACCGAGCGTGAAGTGCAGGCACCGTTGTTCGACAACCTGCCGGATTCGCCGTTGCCGCCCCTTAATCTGCTCGACGAAGCCGAAGCCGACACCGAAACGCTCAGCGCCGATACCCTGGAATTCACCTCGCGCTTGATCGAGCGCAAGCTGGCCGACTTCGGCGTGGTGGTGAAGGTCATCGCCGCCTACCCCGGCCCGGTGATTACGCGCTATGAAATCGAGCCGGCGGTGGGCGTGAAGGGCAGCCAGATCACCAATCTGGTCAGGGATCTGGCGCGCGCTCTGTCGGTCGTCAGCATCCGCCTGGTGGAAACCATCCCCGGCAAGAATTGCATGGGGCTGGAAATCCCCAATCCCAAGCGGCAGGTGGTGCGCCTGCGCGAGATACTCGGCTCAAAAGTTTACGCCGACATGGCCTCGCCGCTCACCATCGCCATGGGCAAGGACATCGCCGGCAAGGCGGTGGTGGCGGACTTGGCGAAAATGCCGCACGTGCTGGTGGCCGGCACCACCGGCTCGGGCAAATCGGTGGCGATCAACGCCATGATCCTGAGCCTGGTTTACAAGGCCGACCCCGCCAAGGTGCGGCTGATCCTGGTCGACCCGAAAATGCTCGAGCTTTCCGTCTATGAAGGCATCCCCCACCTCCTTGCGCCGGTGGTGACCGACATGAAACACGCCGCCAATGCGCTCAACTGGTGCGTGGCCGAGATGGAGCGCCGCTACCGCCTGATGTCGGCGCTGGGCGTGCGCAACCTGGCCGGTTACAACCAGGCGGTGCGCGAGGGGGAGAAATCCGGCGCGAAGAAACTTAACCCCTTCAGCCTCACGCCGGATGCCCCCGAACCGCTGGAAGAACTGCCCTTCATCGTGGTGCTGATCGACGAACTGGCCGACATGATGATGATGGTCGGCAAAAAGGTCGAGGAACTGATTGCACGGCTGGCGCAGAAGGCGCGCGCCTCCGGCATCCACCTCGTGCTCGCCACGCAGCGCCCGTCGGTGGACGTGATTACCGGCCTGATCAAGGCCAACATCCCCACCCGCGTCGCCTTCCAGGTTTCCAGCAAGATCGACTCGCGCACCATCCTCGACCAGATGGGCGCCGAAGCCCTGCTCGGCCAGGGCGACATGCTCTACCTGCCGCCCGGCACCGGTTACCCGCAGCGCGTGCACGGCGCTTACGTCGCCGACCACGAAGTGCACAAGGTGGTGGACTATCTGAAGGCCCTGGGTGCACCGGATTACGTCGAAGGCATCCTCGACGCGCCGGAAGTGGCCGGTGAGGGCGAAGGCGGCGAAGCGGGCGGCGATGCAGAAGCCGACCCGATGTACGACCAGGCCGTGGCGCTCGTGCTCAAATCGCGCCGCGCCTCGATCTCGCTGGTGCAACGCCAGCTCAGGATCGGCTACAACCGGGCGGCGCGCCTGATCGAACAGATGGAGCGGGCGGGGCTGGTTTCGGCGATGCAGAGCAATGGGAATCGGGAAGTGCTGGTGAAGGGGGCGGAGTAGGGCATATCCCGGATTCCGCTACGCTCATCCGGGCTACCTTGTTTTTTGCGCAGATCCGGTTGACCGCCATGTTAGGCAGCGGCTCGGCAGAACAACGCATCAAACCACGTGGCAAGAAGTAAGAACACGTAGAAGATGGTGAAAGCACATGGCGTGCATTTCAATAGATAGGAACTGGTTTCGTACTCCTTCGAAATGCACTTCACCTCATCCTTCGAAGCCTCGCCAGTGAAAGAATGTGTGCGTGTGATTGGCTTCGATTCATTCTTAACGCTCTTTTCCCATGCGGCGCTATCACCTTCAATTGCGCGCGCTTGATTCATGTACTCGTCTAGGATTCTTCGTGAGCGCACACCCAATTTTGACCACGCAATACCACTAGCTGCGCCCATTATGCAAATGGCCGACAAGACAAAATCGCCAACGAGCGAACGATGGCTCGACGCGTATATAGTCGCCCACGCGAGCACGAGAATGGTATTCCCCATTAGGAAATTGTAGAGGCGATTCCAAGAGGTCGCCTCAGCATGGACAATTAGCTGAATTTGAGCAGCATATAGTTCTCGATTTGAAATCATTTGATCCTCGCTAATGACCATATCAAGCCGCCTAACGAATAAATCAGCCGACGCGCCAGCGGTCAACTGCATTTACTTGTTATATGCTTTTGGTAGTGGGCATTCGTAGTTGATATCAATCATATCCAGGTTGGTTATTTCAAAATTTGCAAACACGCGATCGCCAGACACATTCCGAACCGGCCTCGAATAGACAAACACGAAGGCAGTAGGATTTTCTGCTGCAACGATCTTTTCAAGGCGTGTAGAGACCAGCTTCTTAATTTTATAACTATCAATTAGCCGATCACCGATCATGGCGGTTGTTGTGAGGCGCCCCCCGCCAAATTGAAGCTCTTTCTTGAATTTAATTTGGTATCCTCGGTTCGATTTGAGCCGATTAACGTAAGCCCACCCATAGTAAATTATTGGATACTCTGGGAGCGAGGAAAGGTCTTGCTCCCAGACGCACTTAAACACGCTTCGATATGGAACATCTTTACCGAGGATATTGAGGCGTCGTTGCTCTAGACTTCCGTCTTTTTTGTACCTGATGAATCGGCTGACTACAGATCGGACAGAGTAAATCTTGCTTACACTACCTATCTCTCGTAGCCTTGCATCAGCCTTGCGCTTCGCAATCGACACTGTCTTGGCAACGGTCTTACTAGGCTCCTTCGGTGGAACCCGCTCATCGTAGTAGGTGCTTGGCCTTTGCAGTAAAAACTGGTCGACAATCGATTGATCAACCGTAACCCGCTCTTCCGACTTTTCGACGTCTTCATAATTTAATCCGAGGGGCTTCTCATTGAATACTTCGCATTCAGTTGAGTGGTTCTTACCATAAACACGATAATGCGGGACAACCCGCATACTTTGGAGTTCTTCTGTCAAGTTTGCACATGTAACTTGTGCCGTACAATTCGTGCCTGGGCACATGAATTTGTGTTTATCTGTAATCGCCCCCGACCAATAAAGGTCATAGGCTCGATCGGGATCTATGTAATCGTCCGCTTCTATGCTGTAGGCAACATCTAACCCCACTCCTATTCCTCCTTATGCATATAATTAGAAGTGGACACCCTAAAAGGCGCTTTATAAAGCATCGTCTGGTGCCTAAATGTGGTTTGATAAACAAAAAATTATTTGACGGAGGGTGGCTTACAGGCGCAATTGCCTGATTGGTTAAACGATCAGTTTCGTCTCAAGCCTGCCGCGCGTTTGCTTCCGAGTCGCTTCTCGTTTAGCCCCCCTCCAAGTAATGCGAGGGCTACGGATGCATTCCCCTTAAAACTATTCATCCACTATAGGCATTTCACCTGTTCGCGACAAGAGGACAAGCCGTAGTGCAGCCACAGCCAGTATCCACCTGCCAGACTAGGGCATGGCGCTATTTCGCCCGAAGCGGCTCCAGCAGTCCCATGGCGGCGTTGATGGCCTGGAGTTTTTCCATCTCGCCGCCCCGGTCGGGGTGGTGTTCCATCGCCAGTTCCCGGTAGCGGCGCTTGATCTCGGGGTCATCCACCGGGTCTGCGAGCCCCAGCGCGGCGAGGGCTTCGGCGCGCCGGTCGAGGCGGGCGAAGCGCAGCCAGAAGGTGTCGAGCATTTCCAGGACTTCCTGCTTGCCGGTGCTTTCCAGATTGGCAAGGTCGAGGTAGTAATCCTGCAGCGGATCGTGGGCGGCGGGCAGGCGGCCGCTTCCGTCCGGGCGGGGGTGCAGTTCGATCTTCAGGCAATGGATGGCGAGGTCGCCTTCGCCGTTTTTCCACAGGTCGTCCCGCAGGCGGTAGAGATGGTGGAACAGGATGAAGTGGCACTGGAACAGGGACAGCTCGTCGGTGTAGGCGTCGGGGCCGAAGGCGGGGTCGTCGCGGGCCAGCTTGCGGATCAGGTCGTGCTCGGAAAGCCCGTCCGCATGGGCGCGCAGGATGGCGAGCAGCGCTTCGGCGAGGGCGGTATTCAATATTTACAGGGTCGGTGGCAATTTATCGGAAAGCCATCCTGTTTTATTTATCCAGCTTGGTGATCTTCGAACCCTCGAAAGTCAGGTTGTACATCAATCCCTTGTTGGAGAAGATGAAGCCGATGATGGGTTTTTTGGCGGTTTCGGTGTCGATTTCACCGCCCGCGCCCAGGGTGGCGAGGGCGACGCTGCCGTCCACGCCGGCTTTCCAGCCCTGGCTGTGGCGGAATTTGGCGAGAGCGTTGTCGGTCATGAACAGGACGATCTGGGAGCGGGCCTGGGCACCGAGCTGGAAGCCGATGGAAGCGGAGGCGATGTTGTAGTAGGCGACGGTTTTGCCCTTGACGAGCAGCGCGCCTTCGCCGTATTCGCCGCCGACACCGATGCCCGCCTTGATGACGCTGGGGAAGACCAGTACGCCTTCAGCTTTTTGCTCGAGGTGTTTGCCTGCGCTGGTTTGCTTGTAGAAGTTCTGGAGGGTTTGCTGAACTTCGGCGTTGATTTCTTCTTTGGAAGCCGCGCTGGCGCCCGTGGCGAAAATGAAAGCGGCCACCCATGCCAAGCCCAGGAATACCTGTTTAATCTTCATGATGTTCTCCTTCGCGTTATGTTCTCTTCATTGTAGACGGACTTCTCAAGAAGATCGGTTTTTTTGTTTCCTTTGCGGGGGGGCTTCCTTCCGGTCATCGTTCATCAGCAGGTAGCGAGTAGCCCGGATGCAGCGTAGCGGAATCCGGGGGCTCCAAGCCGATCCGATGTGCGGCCAAGCGGCGCGGTTGGTCGAGCAGATGGAGCGGGCCGTGCTTGTTTCGGTGATGCGGAGTAAGGTATTCCCCAGATTCCGCTACGCTCTATCCGGGCTGCACTTGCCATGGTTGCCGCTTAATCCAGAGAGATCTGATGGCTGATCAGCCAGTTCCTGTCGAGCTCCCATTTCACATCGGTTACTCCGGGCTGTGACAGGACAATCTGCCGCGCTTCAGACTGGACTTTAGCCAGTGCTTTTTCAGCCGCGACGAAATCCGGGTTGTCCGGCGCCTTGCCGCTCAGCGCCGGGTCGATGGCCCCGATCATCCGATACACCGGCATGGCAGGAGAGCGGGGCGTGCCCATCACGGCGGCGGTGCCTTCTATCCGCAACACCCTGAAGGGGTAGGGGTATTTTTTCAGCTCCGGGCTGCCATTAGCCTGGATGGCCTGATTGAGGGCCTCCACTAGCGGATCGCTGCGAAGCACCGTCAAATAGAAGACAGCCACGGCAAGAACGGCTGCCAGGATGCCCAGGGTTCTGCGGTTTTTCATGTCTTGCTCCGGCTCAAGTTGGTATTCATCAATTCGGCAATGACCTCCGGCTTCTGGAACGGCAGGGCGTGGTCGGCGCCCTGGATCAGGTGGCAGGCCCAGTCGTTTCTTCCCGCCGCGATTTCCTGGCATAGCTGGTAAACGGCAGGGTGGGAGCGTCCGCCGATGAAATTGCCGACCTTGGCTTGGGATGCAATCAGGGCGGCACGGTCGAGGCGTTTGGCGGCGTGCGATACGCATTCGATAGCGCAGGCCAGTCCCGCCGGGCGGTGAGACAGGCGTTGACGCATGACTTCCTCGTTCTTCGAGCCACGGCTGCGGTTCGGTGCAACCGCGTCGAGGAACAGTTCCAGCCCTTCATCCAGATTTTCCAGATTGTGCAGCCGCCTTGCGGCCTGCAGGATAAGGCCGTGCGAAAGGGCAGACTCCTCGTCGTTCATTTTGACCAGCAGGGCGGGTTCGAGCAGGTAAATGTTTTCCACTGCCGCCGGGCGGGCGGCCTTGAGCAGCATGGCGATCAGCCCGCCGTAGGAGTAGCCGCCGAGGTCGAATTTGTCCCATGCCAGATGATCGAGCAGGGCAGCGAGGTCGGCCACCACTTCCTCGGCTTCGAAGCCGTGTTCGTGGTGGTCGGGGTAGCGGGTCTTGCCGGTGCCGCGCAGGTCGGGCACCAGAATTTCGTTCCAGTGCCGGAGGTGCGGCAGGATGCCGCCCCAGGTGATTGCGCCACCTACGCCGCCGCCGTGGAGCAGCAGCAGGCGGCGCGGCGGTGCCTGCTCGAAGCGGTAGAGGCGGTAGTAGACCTCCTGGGCGGGGAGGGCGAAAGTAGTTTTGATGGTGGGTTCAAGCATTATTTTTTACCGCAAGGGACGCAAAGGAAGTACCTTGCTTTTCCCTTGCGGTTAAGGATGGTTTGCCAATGGAATCTTGCCGATTTTCATGCGCCACTCCGCCGGCCCGGTTTCGTGCACCGAGGTGCCGTTGGCATCCACCGCTACGGTGACGGGCATGTCCTGCACCGTGAATTCATAGATCGCTTCCATGCCAAGATCGGCGAAGGCCAGCACCCTGGATGCCTTGATCGCCTTGGATACCAGGTAGGCCGCGCCGCCTACCGCCATCAGGTAAACCGCCTTGTGCTTCCTGATGCTTTCGATGGCAGCCGGGCCGCGCTCGGCCTTGCCGATCATGCCGATCAGCCCGGTTTTTTCCAGCATCAGGTCGGTGAATTTATCCATGCGGGTAGCGGTGGTGGGGCCGGCCGGGCCGACTACTTCGTCGCGCACCGGATCGACCGGGCCGACGTAGTAAATGAAGCGGTTGGTAAAGTCCACGCCTTCCGGCAGTTTTTCTCTCCTGGCGTACAGATCGGCGATGCGCTTGTGGGCGGCGTCGCGCCCGGTGAGCAGTTTGCCGGAGAGCAGCAGGGTTTCGCCCGGCTTCCAGTTGGCGGTTTCCTCGCGGGTCACGGTGTCGAGATTGACGCGGCGCGCATCGGCGGCGGGGTGCCAGTCCACCTTCGGCCATTTGTCGAGATTGGGCGGCGCCAGCACGGCCGGGCCGCTGCCGTCGAGGGTGAAATGGATGTGGCGGGTGGCGGCGCAGTTGGGGATCATTCCCACCGGCAAGCCGGCAGCATGGGTCGGGTACTCCTTGATCTTGATGTCCACCACGGTGGTCAAGCCGCCCAGCCCCTGTGCGCCGATGCCCAGCGCATTCACTTTTTCGAATAGCTCCAACCGCAATTCCTCCAGCGGGCTGTGCGCGCCGCGTGCTTGCAGTTCGTGGATGTCGACCGGCTCCATCAGGGCTTCCTTGGCAAGCAGCATGGCTTTTTCCGAGGTGCCGCCGATGCCGATGCCTAGGATTCCCGGCGGGCACCAGCCCGCGCCCATGGTGGGGACGGTTTTCAGCACCCAGTCGACAAGGCTGTCCGACGGGTTGAGGATGGCGAATTTCGATTTATTTTCCGAGCCGCCGCCCTTGGCTGCAAGAGTGATTTCGATCTTGTCGCCGGGGACGATTTCGTAATGGATCACCGCCGGGGTGTTGTCGCCGGTGTTTTTGCGTGCGCCGACTGGGGGGGCTACGACCGAGGCGCGCAGCACGTTGTCGGGGTTCAGGTAGGCGCGGCGCACGCCCTCGTTGACCATTTCGGTCACGCCCATTTGGGCGTCCCATTTTACTTCCATGCCGATTTTGACGAACGCCGCCACGATGCCGGTATCCTGGCAGATCGGGCGGCGGCCTTGTGCGCTCATGCGCGAGTTGGTCAGGATCTGGGCGATGGCGTCCCTGGCGGCTGGTGATTCTTCCCGCTCGTAGGCTTCGCCGAGTGCCTTGATGTAATCGATAGGGTGGTAATAGGAAATGTACTGCAGCGCATCGGCGATGCTGGCGATAAAATCTTCTTGGCGGATGGTGGTCATGGTATTTTTCTCTCCAGACTTTGAATTGTACCGTTAAATGCGGGTTTTTTTGGATGGGTGGTTACATGACTGAAAATCGGCAGGATTTCGATGGCGGCATCGCCACGATAGACGCTCATCATATCCGTCCCGGCCTGGCGGCCATTCACTTGCTGGTCGAGGGCGGCAAGGCGGCGATCATAGACACCGGGACGAACTTCTCGGTTCCCGGCGTGCTGGATGCGCTGCGGCAACGAAAGCTGCGTCCGCAAGATGTCGCCTATGTGATCGTGACCCACGTCCATCTCGACCATGCCGGCGGGGCGGGCGAGATGATGCGCTTGTTTCCGGAAGCGATGCTGGTGGTTCATCCGCGCGGAGCGCGCCACATGATTGATCCGTCGAAGCTGGTGGCCGGTTCGATAGCGGTCTATGGCGAAGAAAAATTCCGCCAGGCCTATGGCGACATCGTGCCGGTTCCTGCGGATCGCGTGATCGAAGCGCCGCATGAATTCACGCTGAAGCTGAATGGCCGCAGCCTGTTGTTTCTCGATACGCCGGGCCATGCCCGCCACCATTTCTGCCTTTTTGACGAGCACTTCGGCGGCATCTTTACCGGCGACACCTTCGGCCTTTCCTATCGCGAATTCGACGTGGACGGGCGCGAGTTCATCCTGCCGACCACCACCCCGGTGCAATTCGAGCCCGAGGCCGCGCACGCCTCGATTGACTTGATCGTCTCCTGCCAGCCACGGGCGGCCTACCTGACCCACTATGGGCAGGTAAGCCGGTTGCCGCGCATGGCCGATGACCTGCACTACATGCTGGACGATTTCGTGAAGCTTGCCGAGAGTGTCCGTGATGCGGGCGAGTTGCGCCATGCGAAGCTGATGGAAAAGCTGGGCGTATATTTACTGGAACGCCTTGCCGTCCACGGCTGCAAGTGTGCTCCGGCTGAATCTCTGGCACTGCTGGCGAATGATATCGAGCTCAATGCCCAGGGGCTGGAAGTGTGGTTGGATAGGGCTTAGTGCGTGTTCTGATTGAAAGTTGTAAAAATGCCTGGTAAATATTTAGTTGTCTTGGTTTTAACTTAAGTTTAAAGTCTTTGACATAATGACAGAAAATACAGATGCACGCGACAATCACTGATCAGTCCAAGAGAAAGAAGCGCGTCACTGCGCCCTTTGTCGTTGCCGCAATTGCAGCCATTCTTACTCCAGGTGCTTATCTGCTTGGCCTTAGTTACTATCAGGGATACATGAGCGCATTTGGTGTTGAGACGGACGGCTTCCCAATTTCGGCTCCGGATGTTTATGTCTTTTCATATCAAACCGTTGGTTATTTCCTACTGAGTATTGGAGGGGCCGCCGCCAATTTGCTAGGTGAAATATTCAGACCACCTATGGTTTATTGGCTAATTTTTACCCTTTGTTTATGCATTGGAGGCGTCTACTGGTTCCTAAAAGCAAGAAAAATGGCTCCTCATCCTCTGCTGTGTAAACTGTTTGAAAAAGTTAAGTGGATAGTTTCCAAGCTTCATTGGAAGAATAATGATTTAACAAGGTCGGTTGGTTTTGTCGTTATACCATCATACGGCTTGCTATCAATCCTCTCCGTATCGATTACCGTCGCGCTTTTCTGGTGGCTGTTACCGCTTAGCGCATACTCAAAAGGGAAAGCGGTCGCTACTGAAAGAATCAAATTATTTCATGACAAAGGTTGTTACGCTGACGAGAAATCTAAATGGAACAACTGCTTTCTTGTCCTCGATGAAAAAGGAAATGAACTTCATGAAGGCTTGTTAATTGCTATGAATGATAAGGTGATCGCCATTTTTAAGAAGGATGGGAGCTATATCTTCACTCGCAAGGATGACTTCATGTTACGGCGCAAGTTGCACTAAGTGCATCCATGCTAACCCATCTGATTCGCTCCCACTAAATAGTGCTATCTAAAATCTAGAAAAGTTCGCTCTCAAAAACTCGATTCCATCTGGCACAGCGTTTGCTGAGTTAACGGCATTGCCACTTAACGAAGCCGTCAAAATGTTGCGAATCATGCTGGTGGATCAAGGCCCGGAACGGGCCGAAATATTGCGATCCACGCTGGAGCAGGCCGACTGCGAGGTGGTGGCGCAGGTCAGTTCCACGATCGATTTGTCGGCTCTGGTGGAAGCCTGTCAGCCCGATCTGATCATCATCGATACAGACTCCCCTGAACGCGATACCCTGGAACATATCTGTACGGTCAGTCGTGATCAGCCGCGACCGATTGTCATGTTTACCCACGACGATGACAGCGAAACCATCCGCGCAGCCATTCGCGCCGGGGTGAGCGCCTATGTCGTGGGCGGACTGAAAAGTGATCGCATCAAGCCGATCATGGATGCGGCCATTGCCCGTTTTGAAGAATTTCAGGCCATGCGCTGCAATCTGGAGAAGGCCGAAGGGCAACTCGCCGACCGCAAAATAATCGATCGCGCCAAGGGCGTTTTGATGAAGCAGCGCGGCTGGTCGGAGGATGAGGCTTATCAGGCGTTGCGGAAAATGGCGATGAACCGGGGGGTAAAACTGGGCGAGGCGGCGCGGCAGGTACTCGCGGTGAGCGAGTTGCTCGGATAGGGGGTGTTTGCAGTGCATGGGGGCGATTAACGCACCGCCGTGGTGCGAGGATGAAATTGCGGGATATGCTAAAGATTGTCCATAAACATGTAAAAAATATCTATAAATTAAGTTGTTACAAAGTAATTCCAATAGCTGGCACGGTGCTTGCGATAACGGGGTTAACAGATCAACGGATTGAAACCGGTTTCCGTGTTTCATCCAACCCAAAGGCGGGTTGGTCGAGGATCATGAATTAAGGAAGTGCAAGCCAGGACGGTTTGCGTATCAGGACAACGGCGTCCATTCGCGGGAGTAATTTCTCTTGCGAATGTGACGCCTTTTTTTTGTGTTTTTTTGTCGAGGAGTGTGCCATGTGTGAAGAGTTCATAAACAGCCGGAGAAATTTCATGAAAAAGGGTGCGGTATTGCTGGGAAGCGGGGCATTGATGTCGATGGTCGATCCGGCCATTCGCAACGGCGCCTGGGCTGCGGGCAGCGAGGGACTGGAAAAAACCAAGCTGACTTTCGGCATCATTCCCTTGACCGATTGCGCCCCGATCGTGGTGGCGGCGGAGAAGGGATTCTTCAAGAAATACGGTCTGGATGTCACGGTTTCCAAGGAGGCTTCATGGGCCAACATTCGCGACAAGGTCTCTATCGGCGCATTGGACGGCGCACACATGCTGGCCGGGATGCCGATTGCCGCCACGCTGGGCGTGGGCGCCACCACCAAGCCGACGGTGACGGGCTTCAGCATGGATCTCAACGGCAATGCCATCACCGTTTCCAACGAGCTGTACGAGCGCATGGAGCAGATCGATCCGGAGGCGATGAAGCAGAAGCCCACCAGCGCGCGTGCGCTGAAGAAGCTGATCGATGCCGACAAGGCGGCTGGCAAGCCGCCCATGACCTTCGCCATGGTGTTCCCGGTTTCCACCCACAATTACGAGATCCGCTACTGGATGGCGTCTGCCGGCATCGACCCGGACAACGACGTGCGCCTGATCGTTATTCCGCCGCCGCAGATGGTGGCCAACCTGAACGCCAGGAACATCGTCGGCTACTGCGTCGGCGAACCGTGGAACGAGCGTGCGGTGGAGATGGGCATCGGGCGCACCATCATTACCAACTATGAAATCTGGAATAACAAGTTGGAGAAGGTGTTCGGCGTCAACCAGGAATGGGCCGACAAGCATCCCAACACCCACAAGGCGGCAATCAAGGCGCTGATCGAGGCGTCGATGTGGGCGGACAAGCCTGAGAACCGTCTCGAAGTAGTGAAGATCATCTCCCATAAATCCTACGTCAACGCGCCGGAAGAGGTGGTCAGGATGTCGATGGCCGGGCATTTCCAGTATGCGAAAGGACAGGCTCCCACCGCCATGCCGGATTTCAACGTGTTCCACCGCTACGCCGCGAACTTCCCCTGGCAGTCTCAGGCCGCCTGGTACATCACGCAGATGTTGCGTTGGGGGCAGATCGAGAATGCGCTGGATATCAAAAAGACCGCCGCTGCAGTTTTTCGCACCGACCTCTATCGTGCTGCTGCCAAGGAATTGGGTGTGGCCTATCCCACCGTGGACTACAAGAAAGAGGGATTACATAAGGGGCCGTGGACTCTGGACAAGGCCAGCAAGCCGATCCCGATGGGGCCGGACATGTTCTTCGACGGCATGGCCTTCGATCCGGACAAGCTGGTTGCCTACCTCAAGGGATTCAAGGTGCATGGCATGAAGGTGTCGCTGGATGCGCTGGCGAAACTCAACCACTAGGACAGGAAGCTTCGCAGTGCTCTGAGCGGGCGTTGCGAAGCCAAGGAGAACAGCGATGAATGCCAATGTTATCAGGCTGGAAATAGTCGGCGAAGCGGAAAATGGGCAGAGCGAAGTGAAGCACGTCAAACAGGGAGTCGAGGCGCCACCGTGCCAGCCAGCGGCATCCGTGGCGATCGCGCCAGAAGAAGGGGCAAAGAAAGGTGCATGGCGCGAAAAGGGCGCGGCGATGTTGAAGAATATCCTGCTGCCGTCGCTGACCTTCCTGCTGGTGGGGGTGCTTTGGGCCTTCGTGCATTCGCATGTGGCGCATGAAATCCCATCGCCGGCGGAAACCTGGGACAGGGCCAGGGAAGTATTGGCTCATCCGTTCTATGAGAACGGCCCTAACGACATGGGTATCGGCTGGCAGGTGTCCTACTCGCTGGGGCGGGTCATGGCCGGCTTTGCGCTGGCGGCGCTGGTCGGCATTCCGGTCGGCTTCATCATGGGGTCGAGCGAGAGTTTCAGTCGCGCCTGGCAGCCTCTGATCCAGATCCTGCGCCCGGTCAGCCCGCTGGCCTGGCTGCCGATCGGTCTGCTGCTGTTCAAGGCGGTCAATCCATCCGCCATCTTCGTGATCTTCATCACCAGCATCTGGCCGATGATCGTCAATACCGCCGCCGGGGTGAAGGCGATCCCCAGGGATTACATGAACGTCGCGGCGGTACTGCGTCTGGGGCGGTTCGAGGTGACGCGCAAAATACTGCTGCCGGCGACGCTGCCCCATGTCCTCACCGGGATGCGCCTGTCGCTGAACATCGCCTGGATGGTGATCGTGGCGGCGGAAATGCTCACCGGCGGCATCGGCATCGGCTTCTACGTCTGGGACGAATGGAACAACCTGAACATGCCCAGCATCATCGTGGCGATCGGCATCATCGGTGTGGTCGGCATCGTCCTCGAATCCGGCATGAACCTGATCCAGCGCTATTTCGATTACAACCGTCAATAACCGGGAGAACGACATGAGCAGTTACCTGACGCTGGAACATGTGGGCATGACCTTCAAAACGCAAAGCGGGAATTTCCGCGCCCTCGATAACATCAACCTGGAAATCGACAAGGGCGAGTTCATTTCCCTGATCGGGCACTCCGGCTGCGGCAAGTCCACGGTGCTGAACATCGTGGCCGGTCTGCTGAAGACCCGCGAAGGGGTGATCCTGCTGGATGGCCGCGAAGTCAGCGATCCCGGCCCGGATCGCGCGGTGGTGTTCCAGAACCATTCGCTGCTGCCCTGGCTGACGGTGTACGAAAACGTGCGCCTCGGCGTCGACAAGGTTTTCTCTGTATCGAAGAGCAAGAAGGAACGCGACGACTGGACGCGCCACAACCTGGAACTGGTACACATGTCGCATGCCCTGGAAAAACGTCCGGGAGAAATCTCCGGCGGCATGAAACAGCGTGTCGGCATCGCCCGCGCCTTGGCCATGGAACCCAAGGTGCTGCTGATGGACGAGCCCTTCGGTGCCCTGGATGCGCTCACTCGTGCCCATCTTCAGGATTCGGTGATGGATATCCAGGCCAAGCTGGGGAACACCGTCATCATGATTACCCACGATGTGGACGAGGCGGTGCTGCTGTCCGACCGCATCGTGATGATGACCAACGGCCCGGCGGCGACCGTGGGGGAAATCCTCGCCGTGGATCTGCCGCGTCCGCGCGACCGGCTGGAAATGGCCAATGACAAGCGCTATCACGAGCTGCGCGCAGAGGTGCTGGACTTCCTGTATCGGCGCCAACTGCGCCCGGCAGCCTGAAAATGGAGACACGTATGACTGACTGGCTAAAAATCTGTGCACTAAATGAAATTCCGCAACTGGGTTCGCGCGTGGTCGAAAGCAAGCATGGCCGCATCGCCGTGTTCCGTACCGGCGGAGACGAAGTGTTTGCGCTCGAAGACCGTTGCCCGCACAAAGGTGGCCACCTATCGCAGGGCATCGTCTGTGGAAAACACGTGACCTGTCCGATGCACGGCTGGAACATTGCCTTGCAGGAAGGCAGAGCGCTGGCGCCGGACGAGGGAGGAACACTGACTTTTCCGACGAAGGTCGAGGCCGGTGTGGTTTTTATTCAGGTTTAACCGCGATGCAGGTTGCGGGGCACTGCATCCCATCACCGGTGGAAAAATGGAGTTGAAATGACTGAAACCAAATCCATCTGCTGCTATTGCGGCGTAGGCTGCGGCGTGATCGTCGAGAGCGACGGCGCTCAAGTCACCGGCGTGCGCGGCGACCCGGAACACCCCGCCAACCATGGGCGGCTATGCACCAAGGGAGTGAGCCTGCATCTGACCACCGGGCACGAAACCCGTGCGCTGTTCCCGGAACTGCGCCACGCGAGGAACGAACGCAGGCACAGGGCAAGCTGGGACGAGTCTATGGATCATGTCGCAGACCGGTTTGCCGAAATTATCCGCGAGCACGGGCCGGATAGCGTCGGCTTCTATATTTCCGGTCAGCTTCTGACCGAGGACTATTACGTCTTCAACAAGCTGGTCAAAGGGTTGATCGGCACCAACAACCTGGATTCCAACTCGCGCCTGTGCATGTCCTCGGCGGTGTCGGCCTACAAGGCGGCATTCGGTGCGGACGGGCCGCCGTGCTGTTACGATGATATCGAGCAGGCCAGTTGCATTTTCATCGCCGGGTCGAACACCGCCTATGCCCATCCCATCGTATTCCGGCGCATCGAGGCGGCACGCGCGGCCAATCCCGGTTTGAAATTGATCGTGGTGGACCCGCGCCGCACCGACACGGCAGCGGGCGCCGACCTGCACCTGGCTATCCAGCCCGGCGCCGATGTCGCATTGTTCAACGGCATGCTCCATGTGTTGATGTGGGAAGGGTTGTGCGACATGGCCTACATCGGCGCCATGACGGAAGGGTTCGACGCGATCAAGGAAGCGGTGCGCGAATACACACCGAAATCGGTCGCCATGATTTGCGGTGTGAGCGAACAGGATATCGTGCAGGCGGCGAAATGGTTCGGCATGTCGGGCGCGACGCTGTCGCTGTACTGTCAGGGGCTGAACCAGTCCATACACGGCACCGACAAGAACGCCGCCCTGATCAATCTGCATCTGGCCAGCGGACAAATCGGCCGACCCGGCACCGGACCGTTCTCCCTCACCGGCCAGGCCAATGCCATGGGCGGGCGCGAGGTGGGCGGCATGGCCACTCTGCTTTCCGCCCACCGCGACTTGAACGATCCCGAGCACTGCGCCGAAGTGGCGCGGCTATGGGGAGTGGACACGGTTCCCGCCACGCCTGGCAAGACTGCGGTGGAGATGTTCGAAGCTGCGGCGCGGGGCGAAATCAAGGCGCTGTGGATAGCCTGCACCAACCCGGCGCAGTCCATGCCGAACCAGAGCCTGATGCGCCGCGCACTCGAAACGGCGGATCTGGTAGTGCTGCAGGAAGCATACTGCAATACTGAAACCGCACCTTACGCCGATGTTCTTTTGCCTGCCGCAACCTGGCCGGAAAAAGAAGGAACCATGACCAATTCGGAGCGGCGTATCAGCAGGGTTCGTTCTGCCGTCGAGCCGGCTGGAGAAGCGCGCCCGGACTGGGAGATCGCAGTGGATTTCGCGCGGCGCCTGGGTGATCGGCTGGAAAATCCCGATACGGAATATCTGTTCCCCTATTCCGGGGTAGAGCAAATCTTCAACGAGCACCGCGAGACCACACGCGGGCGCGATCTCGACATCACAGGCCTGTCCTACGCCATGCTAGAGGAGCAAGGCCCGCAACAGTGGCCTCTGCCGCAGGGTGCAGCCACCGGAACGGTGCGGCTTTACCGTGATGGCTGTTTCTCCACGGCCAGCGGGCGCGCCCGCTTCGCCACCGTCGCCTATCGCGTGCCGGCTGAGGAAGCGGACGCCAAATACCCATTGCACCTGATTACCGGAAGGCTGCGCGACCAGTGGCACGGCATGAGCCGCACCGGCACGGTGGCGAAACTGTACGGGCATGCCGAAGAACCGTTCCTCGACATGAGCCAGGCCGACATGCAGCGGCGCGGGCTGGTGGACGGCAGTTTTGTCAGAGTCAAGAGCCGCCGCGACGAAATCGTGATCAAGGTGCGAGCCTCGGCTGAACTGCAAACTGCGCAGACTTTCATGCCCATGCACTGGGGTGGAAACTTTTTAAGTGGCTCCGGCTGCAATGCGCTGACGATGGCGGCAACGGATCCGGTTTCCATGCAGCCGGAGCTGAAACTCGCGGCAGTGCAGGTAGAAAAGATAGATTTGCCCTGGCAAATGGTGGTTCTACGCAAGAACAATGCACTACAACACTTACTCAAGGTGCAACCGTTGCTAGCACGATTCCCTTATGCCAGCGCGGGGCTGGTCGGACAGGATGAGCCGGTCATGGTCCTGCGTGTCGCCGCTGAAAAACCGGTAGACGACACATGGCTGGCAGAACTGGATCGGCTGCTGGACATGGATGACGACATGTCGGCCATGGCCTACCACGATGCCCGTCGCGGCATTTCCAAACGGATACTGGTGCGTGATGGGGAAGTGGTGGCGGCGCGCCTGTCAGGCGAAATTGCCGCCCACGAATGGCTGAAGGACGGCATGGCGAAAGGACTGGCCGCCGAGGCAGTGCGTGCCTGGCTGCTGGCGCCGCTGGTCGCGCCGCCGTCCAGCGTTGCGCAACGCGGACGCATCGTCTGCAACTGCCTGAACGTGGCGGAGAACGAAATCCATGGGGCGCTGACGGCTACTACAGACTTCATAGGGCTACAGGAAAAACTCAAATGCGGCACGCAGTGCGGTTCGTGCGTTCCGGAGATCAAACGGATGTTTATTCACCACAGAGACTCAGCGTCACTGGGTATTTAGTTTGTCTTTCCCGATGTCTCTGGGACTCGGCGGTTATGGTTTTTAGGAGCTAAATCATGAAAAAAATGAAACTGGTAATGGTCGGCAACGGCATGGCCGGGGTGAGAACCCTTGAGGAGTTGCTGAAAATCTCTCCGGATCTTTACGACATCACGGTGTTCGGAGCCGAATCGCATGCCAATTACAACCGCATCATGTTGTCGCCGGTGCTGGCAGGCGAGCAGACCATCAAGGACATCATGCTGAACGATGTGGAGTGGTATGAACAGAACGGCATCACACTCCACCTCGGCAAGACGATCTCGAAAATCGACCGCAGGCGCCGCACCGTCGAAACGGAAGACGGCACGGTGGCGGAATACGACCGCCTGCTGCTGGCGACCGGCTCTAACCCGGTGATGTTGCCGGTGCCCGGCGGCGAGTTGCATGGCGTGGTCAGCTTCCGCGACATTCGCGACGTCGATGCAATGCTGGAAGCCTCGGCCCGGTACAAACATGCGGTAGTGATCGGGGGCGGCCTGCTCGGACTGGAAGCGGCGAACGGACTGATGCTGCGCGGCATGGATGTGACCGTGGTGCATCTTGCTCCGTGGCTGATGGAGCGCCAGCTTGACCAGACCGCGGCACGCATGTTGCAGCACAGCCTGGAAGCGAATGGACTCAAATTCCTGCTGCAAAAACAAACCGAGCAACTGGTCGGCAGTAATACTCCACCTCCCCCAGATGAAAAAGGGACGCCGCGCGACCGCGTTGCCGCTGTGCGTTTCAAGGATGGCAGCGAAATCCCCGCCGATTTGGTGGTGATGGCCGTGGGCATCCGCCCCAACGCGGCACTGGCTGAATCCGCCGGCATCCACTGCAATCGCGGCGTGGTGGTGAATGACACCATGCAAACCTACGACCCGCGCATCTATGCCGTGGGCGAATGCGTCGCCCATCGCGGCGTGTCCTACGGCTTGGTGGCGCCGCTGTTCGAAATGGCCAAGGTGTGCGCCAATCACTTGGCCCTGCTGGGATACGGCCGCTATGTCGGTTCGACGGTTTCGACCAAGCTCAAGGTGACTGGCATCGACCTGTTTTCGGCAGGCGATTTCAGCGGTGCTGAGGGTGCCGAGGAAATCGTGCTGTCCGACCCGGTGGGCGGTGTTTACAAAAAGTTGGTGATCCGCGACAACAAGCTTGAAGGCGCGGTGCTGTACGGCGATACGGCGGACGGCGCATGGTATTTCCAGCTGTTGCGGGAAGGCCGGTGTATCGGCGCGATCCGCGACCATCTCATGTTCGGCCAAGCCAACCTCGGCACCGGCGGTCACCAAGGCCAGACACACGCTGCCGCCATGCCGGATGAGATGGAAGTGTGCGGCTGCAACGGCATCACCAAAGGCACTATCGTCAAGGCGATCAAGGAAAATGGGCTGTTCACCATCGATGACGTGCGCAAGCACACCAAGGCGTCCGGTTCATGCGGCTCGTGTACCGGCTTGGTGGAGCAGATTCTGGCTTCCACGCTGGGCGGGGATTATTCTGCCGCGCCCGCCGCGAAGTCGATGTGCGGCTGTACCGAGCACACCCACGAGGAAGTGCGCGCGGCGATCCGCGCGCACAAGCTGCTTTCCATTCCTGACACCATGAAGTTCCTGGAATGGCGCACACCGAACGGCTGCGCCAGCTGCCGGCCGGCACTCAACTACTATCTGATCTCGACCTGGCCGAAAGAGGCCGCTGACGACCCGCAATCGCGCTTCATCAACGAACGGGCTCATGCCAACATCCAGAAGGACGGCACCTTCTCGGTGGTGCCGCGCATGTGGGGCGGGCTGACCAACGCCGGCGAGCTGCGCCGCATCGCCGATGTGGCCGACAAATACAAGGTGCCGATGATCCGCGTCACCGGCGGACAGCGTATCGACCTGTTCGGCATCAAGAAAGAAGATTTGCCTCAGGTGTGGGCCGATCTGGATATGCCTTCCGGCCATGCTTACGGCAAGGCGCTGCGTACGGTTAAAACCTGTGTGGGCAGCGAATTCTGCCGTTTCGGCACGCAGAATTCGACCCAGATGGGCATCGATCTGGAAAAAACCTTCTGGAAGATGTGGGCTCCGCACAAGGTCAAGCTCGCCGTGTCGGGCTGCCCGCGCAACTGCGCCGAAGCGGCGATCAAGGATGTCGGCATCATCGGCGTCGATTCCGGCTGGGAAATCCACGTCGCCGGCAACGGCGGTATCAAGACCGAGGTGGCGCAATTCTTCGCCAAGGTAAAAACGGCCGAGGAAGTGCTGGAATACAGCGGCGCCTTCCTCCAGCTTTATCGCGAAGAGGCGCGCTACCTGGATCGGACGGTGCATTGGGTGCAGCGGGTAGGCCTGGAATATGTGAAGTCCAAAGTGATGGATGAGGCATGCCGCAAGGCGTTGTATCAGCGATTGCTGTTCGCGCTACAGGGAGAAAATGACCCATGGGCTGTGCGCGCCAATGAGGGTGTGGAGAAGCATGAATTCGAGGCGCTGACAATTTAGATAAGGCATGGCTGGAAGATCGAAGATCATTCCCTGAAATTCTGCGTGCCTTTCTTGGTGGCTGGATGGGGAAGCCGTTATACTGTGACAACTCTCAAACGGCGCTCGCTCAGGATGAATGCAAGAAGTGTTCTGCTCCTCGCTTTTCTGGTCATGTTCCTTTCGTCCTGCGCTTCATCCATGCCAGCCAGAACGGAAAGCAAGAGCCATCCCCCGGCCTCACCCGGCCTGAAAATTTCCTCACTGATCAAAACCGATATCGATATGGTGACCGAAATTCATCAGCAGGAGAGTTTCGGCTATCTGCGCACGCTGATGGAGAAATTGTATCGGCGCAACCCGCGCGAATGGAAGAAATCCGGGCAGTCTTCCGTGGAGAGCGCGATCTATCGGGCGTTCGACTCAGGACAGGACTGGCGTTTCCCTGAGCTGAATGGCAAACGCGGGGTAGAGTGCTTCAACCTGGCTTTCCAGGAAAGCTACCAGGGCGACAGGGTACTGGCTTTTATCACGGGGATGGCGACCATGATCATGGCTTCATACAACGACAAGGCCGAATTTTATGTTCTAGACGAGATCGATCCGCAGAAGCTCTATAACAGCGCGCGCAATGTCGAGATTGCGGTCTGGAAACTGAGCAATGCGCGCGACAGCCGGGGAGTGCTATTCCTGCTCAGTAATGAAAATGACGGCACAAACCATAACCTCAGTTTCGAGCGCGAATTCGGCAAATTGATCGCGGAGCAGGATACCATTGCCAGAATCATTGCAGAAAAAACCAACCGCTCCATTGTCCGCGTCATCCAGAGTGTAGCCACCGCAGTATTCCTGCCGATCTGAATGGTAATAGCTCCGACTTGAGCCGGCAGTAAAGCGACCTAACCTATCTGATTGCATGAATCCTTCATCTGAACGCTACTCCCGAATTTTCCTGTTGAGTCATATGCGCGCCTTTACCAGTCTGGCGGGGCATATTCTCGGCTCGCATCCGCAGATCAATGGCTACTATGAAATGCATATCAGCTATGAGGATGCCTCCGCGCTGGATAAGCAGCTTGAGGTATTCCTGGAAAGCGATGAGATCAAGGAGAACAGCCGGTATCTTTTCGACAAGCTGCTGCACAACGACTATCTGTTTAAGCCCGCGCAGTTGGGTCAGGCGAATATGAAAATATTGGTCTCGCTGCTGGAACCGGAACATACGATCAAGAGCATCGTCGATCTGTTCGCGCAAAAAGAGGTCGAGGATCTTTATGCTTCCCCCGTCGAGGCAGCGAACTACTACATCGCGCGCATCCAGGCACTTGCCGACTTCAGCCGGGCTGCCACGCAGCCCTATTATTATTTCGATGCCGAATTGTGGCAACGCGCGCCGGAGAGGCTGCTTCCCAAGCTGTCGGACTGGTTGGAACTGGAAATGCCGTTAAGCGAGCGCTATCAAATCTTCAGCCATACCGGGAAGGCCAGAAAAGGCGACTCGTCCGAGCGCATCCATAGCGGAAGAATCGACAGGACACCGATCGATTACTCCCATATCGCCATTCCGGAGGATGTGCTGCGTAAGGCGCGAGAGGTTTACCAGGAATGCCGCCGGCAGATTATCGGGAATGCAGTGGATTCGGTCATCACGGATTAGAAGATGTTATCCCAGGCATCTCGCTCCGCCCGGTAATTCATCAAAGCCTCGACGATCTGCCGTTTGCGCTGGGCGCGATGCTCGGCTGACTGGATTTGGCGCCAAGCCAGCGAGTGTCCGCCAAAGTTGCGGTCGATGTTGTCGATGAAGGCCTGGACTTGTCGCAACGCAATCGCCAATTCGGGCGAACGCAACCACCAATGCCCGGCGTTGAGCACGAGGTCATGCAATTGCCTGTTCTTGTCGACGATGGCTTCATGCTTTTGCTGGTATAGCACCAGCAGTTCGGCTTCTTTCCGGGCGATGACCGCCTCGATCACCTCTTGGGCAAAGGGCTGGTTCACATCCGCCTGCTTGACCAGTTCTTCGGTTGAAAACAGCATGAGGTCGCCGAAGAATTGGCGCTCGAACTCGTTGGATAGGTCGATGCTTTGCTGTTCCCGGTCCTTGTCCAGTTCCACGCCGGGTCGGAAATCGTCATCCAATCCCGCCTCGGTGGTGCGTCGGTGCAGATTGGGCATGTTGAAAGAGGCGAAACGCGCCTTGGCCTCGGCGGCGATCAGCCGCCCGGCGGTGGGGCCCGACATGCGCAGCCGCAGGTGGCCGAAAGGGATGATGTATTTCAGCCCCGCGTAGTTGACGATGTAATTGCCGGGATAAATCGTCCGCGCGGGGGTGAGCTGGGTGAAACCGCTGCCGTAGGAAAACCAGGTCTTGCGCGTGAGGTGCTCGCCAAAGAAGAAGGCGTTGAGCCGTCGTGCAAAGTCCGTCAGGCACGCGCCATGGTCATGCTCGCCTTCGAGTCGGCATGGGTAGGGAAAGGTTGCCGGCTTGTTCTCGAAGCCGAACAGCCCGGCCATGTCGTGATAGGCGGCATCGCCCGCAAGCGGTCCCTGCGAGCCATGAAACTGGCAGGCCTGATCGACGGCCAACGTGGCCAGGTGGGTAAAGAAGGCCGTCACGTCGTCGAGGAAATTGGCTGCCATCACCGAGGGCGAGACGGGCGGGTCGCCCACCATCTTGCCGGTGAGCATCAGGGTATCGGTGGTGCGGAATATTTTGTCGATGGTGTAAAAATAGTTCAGCGCGTATACCGCCTCTTCGCCGGATTCGGTGTGTCGGTTCACGCAAAAATGCTGGTCGCTATCGACCAGGTAATACAGCGTCCTGTCCTTGTCTTTCGTCAGTTGCAGAAACTTCAGGTAACTGAGGTTGCGATTGGCGGCTTGGCCCTTGCGATAAAACTTTTCCCGGGATTGTGTGGTGAGCAGATTGCCTAATTGCTCTCGCTGGCGTCGAGGCAACGATTGCAGCAGTTCATACTGCTCCGCCAGCCCGAAGTGAAAGACCTGCAAGCCTTTCTGCCGGTATTCTTCCACCAGGTCGAGGTGCCGGCGGATGTTGCTTTCATCGCGGCTGTCCTCGGCGACGATGATCTTGATTTTGTCCCATGTGCCGGACGCGTTCCCGCCATAGTTGAACAGCGTGCAGACCTGGTAAATGCTTTCGAGGCAGGAGCGCAGGTGGGGCGGGCGATCCGCCACCGGGATGCTGAGGATGAAGTGATGGCGATCATCGCTTCCCCGCTGTTGGATCAGCGCATCTTGTTCACGGAACAGAGCCTGATAGCAGGCCAGCAGCGTGTGAAAATCCGACTCGGCGGACCACATCGCCTTTTCCAGTAAGGGGTAGCTCTGCTCATAGAGGTCGATGAGCGCATCGAGCGTGCTCGGCCCAGTCAATGGGGAAAGGCCTTGCAGTTGCTTGCCGAGATCGGCCAGGCCGGGAATGGCAGGTTGATAGCGCGAGATGCATTCCGCCAGATGCGTTGTCACGAAATCGGTCATGCGCAACTAGCGTCTTGAGGAATAATTCGGATATGCATCTTGATCGAGCATGATCTCGATGAGATTGATGCCGTGGCGGAAATCGATCGCCTCCAGCTTTGATAGGTCTTGCTCGCTTTCCACCCGGCAATGCTTGATGCCGAAGGATTGTGCCAGCAGTACATAGTTCGGGTTGGTGAAATCGCAGTCGATGAAGCGATCCTGATAGAGATGGTGCTGGTTCTTGCGGATCAATCCCATGGTGTTGTTGTTGAACAGGACGATGTTCAGCGGGATGTCGTAATTCACCGCCGTCATGATCTCCATGGCGCACATCTGAAAACCGCCATCGCCGATCATGGCAAACAGGGGCTGGTCGACTTTGCAGCCGGCGCCAATGGCCGCCGGGATGGCCTGGCCGAGCGAGGAGATGCCGGTGTTGGGGTAGAAACGATCCTTGGTAGAGACCCGGTAAAAGTTCTGCGCAAAAACGACGTTGTCGTCGAACATGACGAGGCCGTCCGGAAACCGTTGTTCCAGCCAGCCATAAAAGGCGCGCACGTGGTCGAACTGCCGGTTGAAAATCGTTTCGCCGGCGGCTTCCGCCTGGGCTTGTGTGGCTGCGATAAAAGTGGCGATATCCACAGGGCCTTTCGCTGTCACCTTTTGCGCCTGAATGGCAGAATCCAGAGCCTGCAGATAGGCATCTAGGTCGGCATGCACCACCAGGTCGGCGCGGAAGACCTTTTCCAGTTGCTGGGCGCTGTTATCTACCTGAATGAGTTTCTTGCCCGCCAACAGATGCTTGTCCCAGACATAGCTGGTTCTTTCATTGAAGCCCGCTCCCAGCACCAGCACCAGGTCGGCTTCCTGTTCCAGATAGTGCATGGCGTCACCGCTGGAGGTGACGCCGAGGCTGCCCAGCGACAGCGCCGAGCGTTCGTCGATCGCGCCTTTGGCTTTAAGGCTGGTGGTCACCGGAATATTGAGGCGCTCGCTGATGCGGCGTAAGTGTTTCTGCGCACCTGAACGGATACAGCCATAGCCTGCGATGATCAGGGGGCGCTTCGATTCGCGGATCAGTTCCACGCTCTTATCGATGTATTGCTCGGCGAGCACGCATTCGCCGGTCATGCGTGTGAAGGAAATCTGATCCAGGATGGATGCATCCACCATTTCTTTCTGCACGTTATAGGGGATGCTCAACACCACGGGGCCGGGAGCCTTGGAAAGCAGATGTTTGGCCGCCTGGTTCAACACAGTGGGCAGGTAATCCGTGCGTTCGATCAGTTTGTGGTAGCGCGTGATACCGGCGAACAACGTGACCTGGTCGATGCTGCCGCCTTCGCCGGAACTTTCCTGCAAGCCGCCCTTGCCGAAAATGTGTGTGGAGGTCTCGCCCGTAATCACCAGAATCGGCTGCTTGTCGGCATAGGCATTGGCGATGCCCGTCACCAGATTGGTCGCGCCCGGCCCCGCAGTCGTGATGCAGGCGCCAATCCTACCCGAAGCGCGCGCATAACCGCCGGCCATGAACGCTGCGCCCTGCTCGTGCTTGACCAGCACGCTCCTGATTTTCGAGTCGTACAGGCTGTCGTAGACCGGCAGGATATGTGAGCCCGGCATGCCGAAAATATACTCAATTCCCAAGCGCTCAAGGTACCTTACGATCAATTCGCTTACGGCTATATTCATGTCGTCACATCACTGCCAAATTCATTGGGTCGTCCCCGTGTCATCTGATGGCCCCGAATCGCGCAGGCAAGGCGGCACGACTCGCTGTCGGGGGTAGAAGTTTAACCCAACCTGGCACCAATAATGAAATCCATGGCAGTTAGCCTATGCGGCGACAGTCACAGTTCGTTCATGGACGCCATTGCTTCCTGCATGGGACAATGCCCGGCTATGAACGCAAAAAACGATATGGACGACACGGACGCTGGCCTGTCCATATCATGCACCACCTGCGAAGCCTGCTGTTGCAGGCTGGAGGTCATGCTAATAGGCGATGATGGCATACCGATGGAATTGACCGTCCAGGATCGGTGGGGCGGATGGGTGATGCTTCGCCTCGACGATGGCTGGTGCGCGGCCCTGGATCGGAACACCATGCTGTGCTCTATCTACGAGCATCGACCGAACATATGCCGTGACTATCAAATGGGCGAAAGCGACTGTATTGGAGAGCGTTCCCGGCTCGTCGCTCCACAACCAAACGGGCGCTGAGAATTCGTCGTCCAGTAGCAAGATTGTCCGGCGTTGCTTGCCCCCTTTCTGTTGTAGCTCAGGCTAACATAACTGAAACCACTCAGTCTTTTGTTCTTGCCGGCCTGGTAAGGCACAACGCCCCGAGGTCATGATTCCATCACGGATCCCCATTATCCCATTGGCTACCAAAACTGCCTGTCTAGAGTCGTTTGGCGGAGCTCACTTTGACGATAATCGTATGGCTTGTATATAATAAGCATTAATTATTATATATGAGGGGTGATTTATGGAATTCCGACAGGAAAGTCTCGGCTTTCTGCTGGCAGACGTTTCTCGCCTGATGCGACGAGCCTTTCAGCAACAGTTGGAAGGCAGCTCGCTCACACTGGCACAGGCGCGGGCACTCATTTATGTATCTCGCCATGAAGGGGTTCGCCAGGTCGAGCTGGCGGAATTGCTGGAAGTGCAACCGATCACCCTTGCTCGTTTGATCGACCAACTGGCAGAAGTCGGGCTGGTCGAACGCCGTCCCGATCCCGGGGATCGGCGGGCGTATCAGGTATTTCTGACACCTGCTGCCGCCCCGCATCTGGCGGCAATAAAACAAGTCGTTGCAGCGATTCGTGCGGATGCTCTACGCGATCTCGACGAACAGCAGTCCGCCATCGTCTTCTTCGCCCTCAGCAAGATGCGCGACAACCTCGCCTCGCGGTGAAAATCCCTCAACAACGCGATTCCGGGAGTTCCTTACCCATGAGCAATGTTCCGTCCAGCAATGAACCCTCTGACGTTACAACGGTGCGCCCATCCAGGCGCCGGTTGCAACGGCTGCTCCTCCTGATCGTGGTTCCCTTGATCGCTGCTCTTGTAATCTCAATCGTGTACCTGAAGAGCGGACGCTATGTCGAAACCGATAACGCCTACGTAAAAGCGGACAAGGTGCCGGTCAGCGCAGATGTGTCAGGCACGATCAAGGAAGTGCTGGTTCAAGAAAATCAGCCGGTCGCTGCCGGTCAGCTACTGTTCCGGCTCGATCCTGCGTCGTTTCAGGTCGCGGTAGAGATAGCCGAGGCCAAACTGGCGCAGGTACGCACCGATCTCGCCGCACTCAAGGCGAGTTACCGTGAAAAGCAGGCTGAAATCACCCTGGCGGGGACCCGGTATTCCTTTGCCTTGAAAGAGCAGCAGCGCCAAGCTGATTTGGTGGCAAAGAATTTCATCTCCGCTTCGAAATTCGACGATGCAAAACAAAACACAGACCTCTCGGCCCAGCAGATCGCCGCATTGAAACAGGACCTGAAGCGCATCGCCGAAACCCTCGGCGGTAGCGTCGATGCTCCGGTTGAGCGTCATCCAAGCTATCGCGCAGCGCTGGCCGAATTGGAGCAGGCCAAGCTCGATTTGGCGAGGGTGGAGGTGCGCGCCTCGCTCCCCGGCACCGTCAGCAAGCCGCCCAAACCGGGGCAGTACATCGCGGCAGGCAGTACGGCGATGGCCCTGGTCGTCAGCGGCAATCTGTGGATCGAGGCCAACTACACCGAAACGGATTTAACCTACGTTCATCCGGGGCAGCCGGCCGCTATCCATATCGACACCTATCCCGAGGTGGCCTGGAAAGGCGTCGTCGAAAGCCTGAGTCCGGCCACGGGCGCGGAATTCTCGGTTATTCCTGCGCAGAATGCCACCGGTAACTGGGTCAAGATCGCCCAACGGGTGGCGGTACGGATCAAACTCGCAGCTGCGCCGGGTACGCCGCAACTGCGCGCGGGCCTCAGTACGGTCGTGGAAATCGACACAGGTCATCGCCGTCGCCTGCTGGGGTTCTCGCTCTGAGGCGCGGACAATGACTGCCGCAACTGCGGAAAGCTCCCGCCGAGGCTTGGTTACCTTGTCGGTCATGCTGGCGACCATCATGCAAGCGCTGGACACGACGATCGCCAACGTGGCGCTGCCGCATATGCAGGGCACGATGGGTGCAACCCAGGATCAGATTTCCTGGGTACTGACTTCTTACATCGTGGCGGCGGCCATCTTCATGCCCTTGACCGGTTTTCTTGCTGCCCGTCTTGGGCGCAAGCGTGTCTTCATGTGGTCGGTGGTCGGCTTCACGGTGGCGTCGATGCTCTGCGGCACGGCACAGAACTTGAGCCAGATTGTGCTCTTCCGTCTCTTGCAAGGCGTGTTCGGCGCAAGTCTGGTGCCATTGTCGCAAGCCGTGCTGCTCGACACCTATCCGCGCGAGCGGCATGGATCGGCGATGGCGATGTGGGGTGTGGGTGTGATGATAGGGCCGATCCTCGGCCCATCCCTCGGCGGTTGGCTGACCGAGTATTACAACTGGCGTTGGGTGTTCTACATCAACCTTCCGTTCGGGCTACTGGCATGGTTCGGTCTGGCGGCCTTCGTGCGTGAAACGCCAATTCACCGATTGAGGCGCTTTGATCTGCTCGGCTTTGCGTTGCTCAGTCTTAGCATCGGTGCGCTCCAGATGATGCTGGATCGCGGCGAATCCCTCGACTGGTTCGCCAGCCGAGAGGTGACGATCGAGGCGATGCTCGCAGGCTTGGCTCTCTACCTTTTTATCGCACACATCTTCACCCATGAGCACCCCTTTATCGAGCCGGGGCTCTTCAAGGATCGCAACTTCAGCGTCGGTCTGCTGTTCATCTTCATCGTTGGCGTCATCCTGCTCGCCACGATGGCCTTGCTGCCCCCATTCATGCAGGACCTGATGGGCTATCCGGTGATCGATGTGGGCTATCTGCTCGCACCGCGCGGCGTGGGGACCATGATCGCCATGATCACGGTCGGCAAGTTATCGGGCAAGGTGGACATTCGTTACAAGATTTTTCTGGGACTTGTCCTCACGAGCTTTTCCTTATGGGAGATGACACAATTCACTACCGATATTACCGGCTGGGATATCGTGCGCACCGGCATCACGCAGGGGCTGGGCCTCGGCTTCATCTTTGTGCCGCTGTCCACCATCACTTTCTCCACGCTGGCGCCGCATTACCGCAACGAGGGCACGGCACTGTTCAGCCTCATGCGCAACATCGGCAGCAGTATCGGCATTTCGGTGGTGATTACCTATCTTTCGCAACGGACACAGGCAAATCACGCTGCCTTGGCGGACTATATCAACCCTTTCAGCTTGGCACTCAGACAGGCGACCGAAGCTGGCGTCTATAACCTGACATCGCCACAGGGACTGACGGCCATCAACAGCGAAGTCACACGCCAGGCCGCTACGCTGGCCTATTTGCAGGATTTCAGGCTGATGATGTTTATCGCGCTGGCCGCCATTCCCATGATCGTTCTGCTGCAAGCACCGGCCAGGAGTGTAATCTCGACCGAGGTGCCGGCGGCGATGGATTAATGGAGGTTTTTTCCGGTTCTGCGGCCTGGGTCGATACCGGCCTCTCGATGTTCCCCAAACCAGGCATCCGCCAATTCGGATGTGGCTCCATGAAAGAAAATGGCCACGGTTTTCACCGTGGCCATTGGCGTGTATCTACTGCTTTTTCAAATTCCGCTAAGCTACGTATTTACTCACTCATGCACTGATTTAGTATGCTTTTTACACGGCATGGTATCGAGCGAGAGTTACAATTCTTCAGCGTGCTTGGCCAGATAATCAGCCACGCCTTTGGTGTCGGCTTTCATGCCGGATTTGCCTTTGCTCCAACCGGCCGGACAGACTTCGCCGTGCCGTTCGGTAAATTGCAGGGCATCCACCATGCGCAGCATCTCATCGATATCGCGGCCGAGCGGCAGGTCGTTCACTACCTGGTGACGTACCGTGCCGCTTTCGTCGATCAGGAAGGAGCCGCGGTATGCCACGCCCCCAGCGGCTTCCACATCATATGCTTTGCAGATTTCGTGCTTGATGTCGGCTACCAGCGGATAGGCCACTTTGCCGATGCCGCCGTTGTTGACCGGGGTGTTTTTCCAGGCCAGATGGGTGAAATGGGAGTCGATCGAGACGCCGATCACTTCCACGTTGCGTTCCTTGAAGTCCTTCAGACGATGGTCGAAGGCGATCAGTTCGGACGGGCAGACGAAGGTGAAGTCCAACGGGTAAAAGAAAACCACCGCATACTTGCCTTTGATGTGGGTCTTGAGGTTGAAGCTTTCCTCGATGCTGTTATTGCCCATCACGGCGGCGGCGGTGAAATCGGGTGCGGCTTTGCCTACGAGAACGGCCATGTTTTTCTCCTTTGTTGGCGGGTTAAGTTTAGATCTTGTCTAAATATTGCACTAATTTTTAATTGGTGTCAAATTTTTTGTTTAGCGGGTCAGCCGCCTATAGATGTCGCTAACTTTGAGTGGTAGTTCCCGGACATCGCTCACCACAGTATAGTTGACCGCTCCATACATGTGGGGCAGGTAATCGCGTCCCTCGGTGTCGATGGTGATGCAGAAGGGGTGGATGCCGCTGCGCTTGGCTTCGATCAGGGCCATGCGCGTATCCTCGATACCGTATTGGCCGCGGTAGCCGTCGTGATAGTCGTCCGGCTTGCCGTCGGAAAGCGTGATCAGCAGTTTGGTGCGGGCATTGACCTGGTTGAGCAGGGCGGCGAGATGGCGGATTGCGACCCCCATGCGGGTGTATTCCTGTGGCGCGATGCCGGCGATGCGCTGCCGTACCAGTTCGCCATAGGATTCGTCGAAACTTTTGATGCGGAAAATTTCGCAGCGCTTGCGCGTGGTGCCGGAAAAACCGTAGATGGCATAGCGGTCGCCCAGCAGTTTCAGGGTTTCGCACAGCAGCACCAGGGATTCGCGCTCCGCGTCATTGATCCAGCCCTTGGTGCTGCCGCTCATGTCGACCATGAACATGACGGCGATGTTGCGTTGGTTGCGGTGCATGCGCATGAACAGGCGGTCGCTCATTTCGCTGCCGTCGCGGCTATCGGCCAGGGCTTCCACCAGAGCATCGATATCCACTTCATCGCCGGATGCCTCGCGTTTCAATAACCGGTTCTCGTCACGCATGGCTTCGAAGGTGCGGTGCAACTGTTTGACCAGGCTGCTGTATTTCTCCAGGGTCTTCAGCGCAAATCCGTCATCCAGCGGTTTTACGTCTTTTTCGCGCAGCACGCACCAGTTCTTGCGGTAGTGCTGGCGGCCGAAATCCCATTCCGGATAAAGGCTGGCGCCTTCTTCGTGGTAAGTTCCCTGCCACACCGTGTCGGGATCCAGCTTCTTTTCATCGAACAGGCTGGGGTCATATTCGCCCGGGCCGGCGGGAGCCAGGTATTCGGCGGGGATTTCGCCCAGATCGAGATAGATTGAGGTGAGTAGTTGGGTGACGTTATCCGGTGGAATGGCTGGGGCATCGTCCAGCGTGAGTTCGAAATTCGGCAAACTGCTGTGGTTTTCTTGCTCTATTTTGAGCTCGAAGCGGGGGTTGTCGTCGTGGATTTCGGCCGGGAATTTCTCCAGCTCCCGAGCCAGATTGACCCGCAGCAGGATTTTTTCCCGTTCTATCCGAGCGGCTGCGCGCGCGGCTACGGCGTCCGGCCTCAACTCGCACTGATAGCAGACGGCGTCGGGCACCATGCCGGGGTAGGCTTGCACCAGCAGGCGCAGGCTGTCGGAAACGCCGGCTTCTGGCCTGGACAGCTCGGCGGCATAGTGCTCCCAACTGGGCGGGAGCTTTTCGCCGGATTCGGCTTTGAGCCGTTGCATGTCGCGGTACAGGCCCGGCAGTTCTCGGCTGATGCAGGCTTCCAGCCGCAGGGTTTCCAGTGCATGGAATTGCTTCAGTGCCTTGTCGCGATCCGGGTAGACGTTCAGCGCGACGTCCAGGCCGGTGCGGAAGGTGCCGAACCGGGTTTGCGCCCAGAGTATGACTACCATGGCCTTGCACAGCTTGAAGTTGTCTTCTGCCCGTTGCATCCGTGCGACCACGGCGGGCAGGAACAGGGTTTCGCTGTCGGTGTAGGCGGCATCGCCTTGTTCCAGCTTGAGGTGCCGCCCCGACAGGCCGCGTATGAAAGTCAGCAGTATGCCGCCGATTTCATCGAACAGCGCGCCGGCAGCGTGTTCGTGGCTGAGCTGGGCAAAGTTGTCTATTTCATTGATGACCTTGAAGGCGGCGCGCGAACCGGCCCGGTCATAAGTGTCCATGGCGTGCAGCGCCCAGGCTTCGATCATGCGTCGGTCCATGTGGGCGATCCGGGTAATGGCGCGGAGAACGAACTGGTGGGCGATCTGGATATTGGTGGTGGCGATGCGCCGCACCCAGCCGAGCAGGAAGTCCTGGTCTTCGCGCGGCAGGGCGGCAATCAATGGAGCCAGTTCGTCTACATGGATGAAGGTGAATTCCACCTCCAGCCACTGCCCAAGGGCTTGCTCGATCTGTGCGGCTGATAACGGAGTGTTATCTGCCATGTGCCAAGCTCCTAGAAGAGTGAGGAGGAGAGCTCCTGGATCGCGGCCAGCATTTCAGCGTCGTCGGTAATCGCCTGGGCGATGGCGCTGCGGCAGGCGGCAACCGGTGCTACGTCGGAAACGATGAGTTTGGCGGCATGCACCAGAAGGCGGGTGCTGGCACCCTCTTCCAGACCGCTGCCTTTGAGGTTGCGGGTCATGTGGGCGAATTTCACCAGTTTTTCGGCCAGATCGGTATCTACGCCGGATTCTCTGGCGACGATTTTGCGTTCCATGTCCATGCTTGGGTAGTCGAATTCAAGGGCGACAAAACGCTGGCGCGTGCTCTGCTTGAGGTCTTTGAGTACGCTCTGGTAGCCGGGGTTGTAGGAAATTGCCAGGCAGAAATCATCGTTGGCCTGGAGCAGGGTGCCGAGTTTTTCCATCGGCAGGACACGTCGGTCATCGGCGAGCGGGTGGATGACCACCATGGTGTCCTTGCGCGCTTCGACGATTTCATCCAGGTAGCAGATTGCCCCGGCGCGCACGGAGCGCGCCAGAGGGCCATCCACCCACACCGTTTCGCCGCCCTTGACCAGGAAGCGCCCGACCAGATCGGAAGCAGTCAGGTCGTCATGGCAGGAAACCGTGATCAACGGACGCTTGAGGCGCCATGCCATGTATTCCATGAAGCGCGTTTTGCCGCAACCGGTCGGGCCTTTGAGCAAGATCGGCAGCTTGTTCTTGTAAGCCGCTTCGAAGATGGCGATTTCGTCGCCGGTTGCCTCGTAATAGGGCTCCGACTCGACGAAATGCTCCTCAGGGGTTAACGCGCGCGCTTGCACGGGGCAATATCAATTGTCGCTGCATTCGGAGTGGTCATAGGGCGAATCCGGAGTCGGTGCTGGTTCGCTGGGCGCCAGGCCGGCAGCTTCGCGTTCCTGTTTCCTTGCCAAGCGTTTGTCATAAGCGTCGCCCTTCATGGCGATGGTTTCCTCGCTGAACATGACTTGTCTGAGGAAACGGAAGCCGAATTGCATGAGTTCGACTTCATTCTCGGCAATCGTTTTCTTGAGGTCGTCGGGCAGGTCATAGACTTCATTGAAGGTGTCGCTGGTGACAAAATTACGGAAGCGGTCGAGGTCGTAGCAAGCCATGAAGAACAGTTGCAGGCTGCGCTTGGAGGGCGTGCCGACGGTCGGTCCGGAGGATTTTTTCTTCAGTATGAGCTGGCGCCAGCCGCGACCCTGCGCGTCATAATCGTCCAGTCCTTGTTCCTTGCGATATTCGTCAATCGTCAGGGAGCGGTTTTCCTTGTGTCCCATGCAATGCGCTTCTTCAACCAGGGCATAGGAATCGGTGTCGGTGTATTCGTTCTGTTTGCGCATCGAAACCAGGGCGACGGGGTAATAGCGGCAGGCAGTGGGGCGGTCTTCATAGACGCTGCAGCCTTCGTCGGTCATAAACTGGCATGCGGTGCCGCCTTCTACAGGCTTGAATTTGACGCCGGCGATGCTGTCTTTGTCCATTTCGTAGGGCTCGGTAAAGCCCAGCAGGAATTCGCCGGATGTTAGTTCCAGGCGATTCTTCAAGCGCAGGATGTCGTAGGGGGTCAGGGTGATGTCGATATTTTTGCAGCAGGCATTAAAGCAGCTGATTTCCTTGTGGCAACGGAATTGGATGACCTTGGAGCCGTCGTAGGAGGTGGGCACCACCGGGCTCTGGACAAAGGGTGATTCCTTGATATCAACAGTATTTTCCATTAGTTCTACCTCGTTGTTCGCTGCAAAAAGATCAAAAACAATTTGACTCTGCCAATAATGCAGAGTTGCAAGAAATTCAATAATCTTGCCGGCCACCTGAATAGGGACGGTCTTACAGAGGGACTGCTTGCCGTACAACGGCTGATTGCGCTACAAGCTAACAATCGTTTGTGGATATTCGTCGTTATACCAGAAATAAAAACCGGGCACCTTACGGCGCCCGGCTTAATTTTACAACACTGTTGTTCGCGGTGCCTTAGTGAGCAGCAGGCTTGAACAGCTTGGACTTGTCAACCAGATCCACGTGAGCGCGCTTGAACACGGTCCACTTGTGGGTGGTCTTGTCGTAGATGGAGTTTACGAAGCACTTCCAGTTTTCCTCATCGACAAAGTTCTTGTCCATGCGGTAGTAGAAGCCCGGGTAGCGGGATTCTTCGCGGAACTGGATGTGTTTCATGTGGGCTTCGGCCGTCAGGATGCGGTGGTAGTTTTCCCAGGCGCGCAGCAGTTCGTGCAGGTCTTTCGCACGCATCTTCTTGGCGTCTTCCTTCAGCATTTCCAGCTTTTCTTCAGCAACGGCCAGCATCTTGTCGTTGGTCTTGTAGTAGGTGGCAACGCCAGCAACGTACTCGTCCATGATCTTCTGCAGGCGGAACTGGAGCATCTTCGGCGTGATGTAGTTGGGGTTCACGTCGATAGCGGTGGTGTAGTCCTTGAACTCAAGGAAGTTACGCACCGGCTGGTAGACTTGCGCAACCAGTTCTTCGGCCGAAGTATCCAGCTCAGGCTTCCAGTTTTTATTGTCGACGCAGAACTTGACCATCGACTTGGCGCACATGCGGCCTTCGGCATGGGAGCCGGAGGAGAACTTGTGGCCGGATGCGCCCACGCCGTCGCCGGCGGTGAACAGACCCTTGACGGTGGTCATGGAGCGGTAGCCCCAGTTCCAGCCGCTCGGCAGGTGAGCAGGAACGCCATCTTTGGTTTCGCTGGTCGGTGCGCCGACATCGTCAGGACCGGACACCCAGATGCCGCAGCAGCCGGAGTGGGAACCTAGCAGGTAGGGCTCGGTAGGCATCAGTTCGGAGTTTTTCTTCTCCGGCTCGATGTTTTCGCCAACCCAGACGCCGCACTGGCCTACGCACATGTCGAGGAAGTCTTCCCATGCTTCTGCTTCCAGATGCTTCACTTCGCGTGGGGAGAGGGTCTCACGCAGTTTCGCGAGAGCGGTTACGGTGTCCATGTAGATCGGGCCGCGACCTTCTTGCATTTCCTTCAGCATCAGGTGGTTACGCAAGCAGGAAGCAGGAACGGCAGCCTGGCCATAAGGCGGGTAGTCGTTCAGCATTTCCTTGTTCTTGACCATGTACACTTCGCCGTTGGCGTTGGTGGCTTGGGCCTTGAACAGCAAGAACCAAGCACCGACCGGGCCGTAGCCGTCTTTGAAACGGGCTGGCACGAAACGGTTTTCCATCATGGTCAGCTCGGCACCGGCTTCGGCAGCCATGGTGTAGGTGGAACCTGCGTTCCATACTGGATACCATGCACGGCCTTGGCCTTCACCCACGGAGCGGGGGCGGAACAGGTTCACGCAACCGCCAGCGGCCAGCAGAATGGCCTTGGCTTTGTACACAACTACTTTGTGGTCACGTACGGAGAAACCGACGGCACCGGCGATGCGGTTCTTGTCGTTCTTGTCGTTTACCAGCTTGACGATGAAAATACGCTCTTGAATGCGATCCATGCCCAGCGATTTTTTGGCGGCTTCGGCAACGATCCACTTGTAGGATTCGCCGTTGATCATGATCTGCCATTTGCCGGAACGTACGGGCTTGCCGCCGTCTTTCAGCTTGGGCATATCGACGGAACCGTCATGACGTTCGCCGGCTTCGTCCAGTTTCCAGATCGGCAGACCCCACTCTTCGAACAGGTGCACGGATTCGTCAACGTGACGGCCCAGATCGTAGGCCAGGTCGTCGCGGGTGATACCCATCAGGTCGTTGGAGACCATGCGAGCGTAGTCGGCTGGGTCTTGCGCGTCGCCGATATAGGTGTTGATGGCGGACAGACCTTGAGCCACGGCGCCGGAGCGATCCATGGCGGCTTTGTCGACCAGCTTGATTTTCAGGTCCACACCGGACTCGGCCTTGGCAGCATCGGCCCAGCGCATGATTTCATAAGCAGCGCCGCAGTTTGCCATGCCGCCACCAATCAGAAGAATGTCAACTTCTTCTTGGATTACTTCAGGATTTCCAAAAGTTCCAGACATTGTGTTATACCTTTCAATGTTCGTTAATCTAATTTCCGTTGGCTGATCTTACTTGCGGATCAGTTCGGCCGGGTTGCCGGCACGGTAGCCGTTTTCCTGGTTGAAGAAGCCAGACTTGCTGATGTTGGCCATGCTTGCAGTCGGCTTGCCGCCGTAGCAGTCGATCGAGCCTTCAGGCGTGGTGCGGATCGGGAACTTGAAGCGCTTCATGCTGCCGTTACGGAACTTGATGGTCCACATGATGGCATCGGTGCCGCGCAGCGGCTGAACAGAACCACCCAGTGGCACGACGTCTGCGTAGTGACGGCATTCAATCGCGTTTTGCGGGCAAATCTTGACGCAGGAGTAGCACTCCCAGCACTGCTCTGGTTCCTGGTTAAACGCTCTCATGGCGTGACCGGTTTCGGAACCATCTTTATCCAGCTTCATCAGGTCATGCGGGCAAATATACATGCATGCGGTTTTGTCCTGACCTTTGCAGCCATCACATTTTTCTGTGCGCACAAATGTTGGCATTGATTTTACTCCTCGAGTTATTACAGTACTGCCATTAACAAAAGCCGGTTACTCGCGTAACCGGCCAACCTTAAACAACCTTATTTGGCGGAATGGCCTTTCAGTTCCACCTTGACGTTCTGCTCGGCGGTGAGGCCGGCATAGTATTTCTGCAGCACTTTTGCCACTTCGGGGCGGCTGAATTCGACTGGCAGATCCTGGCCTTCGGAAAGCATCGAACGTACCTTGGTACCAGACAACAGGATGCGATCATCCTTGGTGTGCGGGCAGGTGCGTTGCGAGGCCATGCCACCGCACTTGTTGCACCAGAAGGTCCAGTCGATGTTCATGTTCTGGGTTTCGAGCGAGCCCTTGGGGATTTCGTCGAAAATCTTCTGCGCGTCGAACGGGCCGTAGTAGTCACCCACGCCAGCGTGGTCGCGGCCGACAATCAGGTGCGAGCAGCCGTAGTTCTGGCGGAACAGCGCGTGCAACAGGGCTTCGCGTGGGCCTGCATAACGCATGTCGAGTGGGTAGCCGGCCTGGATCACGGTGTTTGGGGCGAAATAGTTCTCGACCAGAACGCTGATGGCTTCGGAGCGGACATCGGCGGGGATGTCGCCGGGCTTCAGTGCGCCGAGCAGGGAGTGAACCAGCACGCCGTCCATGGTTTCGATTGCGATCTTGGCCAAGTATTCATGCGAGCGGTGCATCGGGTTGCGGGTCTGGAATGCCGCGACCTTGGACCAGCCCATCTTTTCGAAGGCGGCGCGAGTCTCGGCTGGGGTCATGAACTGATCGCCGTACTCTTCCTTGAATGTGCCGGTGGACAGAACCTTGACCGGGCCGGCCAGGTTGTATTTGCCTTGGGCCATCACCATCTTGACGCCTGGGTGCTCCATGTCGGTGGTCTTGTAGACCTCCATGCATTCGTGGGCCTTGTCAATGGTGTATTTTTCGGTCACCTTCATGGTGCCCATAATTTCGCCGGTTTCGTCGTTGACAAGAGCGATTTCGTCGCCAGCCTTGATGGCTTCGTCGTTCGTGGATAGCGTGACCGGAATCGGCCAGAACAATCCGCTAGCCATTTTGTAGCCATCGCATACACCCTGCCAGTCGGCATGGGTCATGAAGCCGTCGAGAGGCGTGAAACCGCCGATGCCGAACATGATGAGATCGCCGGTCTCGCGCGAGCTCATGCGCACCTTGGTCAATGATTGTGCGTGCGCCAGTTCTTTCTTTAGTGCCTCGCCGCTCAGTAGCAAGGGTTTGAGCTCACCGCCGCCATGCGGTCTTACCAGTTTAGACATGATTTATATTCTCCATTTTAGGTAGGCGTTAATTCTTAAGTCGGCGAAGAATAACATGGATGCAAAAGGGGTGTTATCCATTCTTTTTATTCTTATATAAGAAATTTCGATAAATTTCCCCAGTTTGATTTGTGTGTGCCTGTTCTACGTCAAGAATGGCCCTGATGGCTGAATCGGTGGGGTGGGGCAAGATTCAGGAGCTTGTTATGTTTATGGCCGGGCTCAAATTTTGAACATACTTTTCCCTATGACCGGACGCCAACCCCCAATCGCCCCCTCCCGGCTATTATATATATGGTGCTGTGGAGAGGTGCGGTGAGATTAAATAATCGGCTTCTATTTGGTGAAGTGGCCCGCTTTTCGTATGGATATTTGTTTTTTAATCAATGGGTAAGTGGATATATGTGGATTGGTTGTGGGTTTTTGCACATGGAAAACTTGACATTGTTTTCGGTGTTTTGCTATAGTCTCGCTTCTCGACGCGGGGTGGAGCAGTCTGGCAGCTCGTCGGGCTCATAACCCGAAGGTCGTAGGTTCAAATCCTGCCCCCGCAACCAGTTTTTGTTTTGTTGTAGTTTTGTTGTAAAGGTGCAAAAGAGTAGTTGCAGTTTTTGTGGAACTCTGTAGAATGCGCACCTCGCTTCGGCAGTGCCGGAGCCGCTTCCGAGGAATTGGGGGCCTTGTTCTTTAAAAAAATACAGCCGATAAGTG
>Ga0307376_10000506_pt1 | contig 47722 bp, 49 predicted proteins | sample TR2MG_FD_202536 | JGI IMG/M metagenome (GOLD analysis project Ga0307376, IMG submission 202536) | Soil microbial communities from Risofladan, Vaasa, Finland - TR-2 | ecosystem: Environmental > Terrestrial > Soil > Coastal area > Acid sulfate soil | place: Finland: Risofladan, Vaasa | collected...
TCAGCAAGAAATGGACGATGCCAATTAGGGATTGGAAAGCGGCATTAAATCGGTTTACTATCCAGTTCGAAGACCGGATGCCGCAGCAATAATGAATTCCCGTTTACACAAAATCCGGGACACCCTCACCTTGAACGGCCCATCTTTGAGCAAGCCAATGTCCTTTGGCTGCACATTCTCAAAATCGACAAGAACGAAATTAGTACGTATGGTCATTGATTAGCCTTAACAATAATTCGACTCCGATATCTTCCCGTTGTGCATCCACACTCGTCAACCCATTGCCGTCTCAGAAAACCGTGGTCTGTCCCGGATTATTCTAGAAAACCTTGGTCTGTCTCTGGCTATCACTGCACTGCAACTTTGAGGGGAGACCTCAGAGCCTGGCCCCTTTGGAGACCTCAGAGCCTGGCCCCTTTAACTTTGCGCTTTGACGGTCCGCTGGAATGATGGGTTGGGCGTCATAGATTCTTGATGTGTGCCGCGAGCCGCTCAACAAAGATACGCAGCTCTGCCAAAGGGACAGTTGCCTCAAAACCGCTTTGGTCTTTGAAATTGAACGCTGTCACTTCACCGTGCTCAGGTACAGGCTTGAAGCGAAAATGCGCTACTGCATTGCGAAGCCGCCACACTAGGCCCCGGAGGTTCTGCGGATCGTCGTTTTGGCCATTCGATTTGCCAAACGATTTTATAGCGCTCGGATTGATTCCCCATTCTTCGAGTTCGGTAATCGGGACAAGCGGAATCTCTGCGAGGCAAGATTCTTTGGGGACGACCAATAAGCCGAGTAGGCAGTTGAGGAGTAGCGTGGCGTCGAAGGGCCCTTTGTACTCCTGGACGAGCACCAAGCTGCGTTCAATAAATGCACGTTCGAAATCTGAGTTGTAGCTCACAGACCCTCCGTTAGTGACGCCCAACGTAAAACAATAAACGAGGACAGACTGAGCTAACCCCTTTAGTTCCGACGCTAAATTTTAATTCCAGCAGATTATTTTTCGGAGTAAATAATAAAAAGACCAAACGAAACTGCTACGGCGCTAAAGATGCAAGCATCTGCAAAATTGTCTTCAAAACGCCCTTTATATAAATAGACAATCATGTGGCCGCCCATAAGAAATACTCCCCAAAGAATTGCCCCACTTCCTATCCATTTTGCAATAGTTCTCCGCAGGGGACTCTTTTTTTCAGCTATTGCAGGTGTGGAGCGAATGCTGTTACACATCACTGCATTAGATTTATGCTTCTCACGAATCACACCCATAAAAAACATGAAGCTAAACATCGCCGGACCTGCGCCAGAAAATGATCTTGTAAAATGGAAATACATATCCGAAAGCACATTTAATCCAACTACTGCGATAAACCACATCACTACAGAAAAAATAATAGCTGATCCGAGCTTTGCCCCATTGGTCGATTCAAATATCGTAGTCTTTAGAAACAGGCCGACACTCCAGCCAGCAACTCCAACAAGGACTATTTCAAGCATTTTCTTTTTTCCTTAAATAGTTATTGTTGTTGAAATTTTATGAAAAGCATATTTTTCGTCGCAATCGTCGCACGGATCAGCATGAAAGAACCGTTCAGCAGCTTGTATGGTAGCGCTTAGTCCTAAGCCATTCCCGCTAAGACGAGAAGCTCCTAACAACGTGGACACACCGCGATTCTTCCCATCCATCCCCGACCAGCGCGCAGTGTTCCAGTATTCCCGCAAAATAACAATATGCCAAATGGCCTATATATTCCGGCCCATGAGAGCCAGCGCGGTTTTCACGGCAATGGCCGTATAATCCGCAGCATTCTGAATTAACCAGACGGGAATAGGTATGGGCTTGGGGCCGGTGATGCTGGATGTACTGGGTACGCAACTCACGCCGGAGGACGAAACGCGGTTGCGTCATCCGCTGGTGGGTGGGGTGATCCTGTTTGCGCGCAATTATGAATCGCCCGGCCAGTTGACTGAACTCACTGCCGCGATTCACGCACTGCGCACGCCGCCGCTGCTGATTGCGGTGGATCACGAGGGCGGGCGGGTGCAGCGTTTCCGCGACGGCTTCACGAAAATACCGCCAATGCGCGAACTCGGCAAAATCTGGGACGCGCATCCGCAACGTGCGCGCCATCTGGCGCAGCAGGCCGGTTATGTGCTGGCGGCGGAATTGCGCGCCTGCGGCGTGGACTTCAGTTTCACGCCGGTGCTGGATGTGGATTACGGGCAAAGCAGCGTGATCGGCGACCGCGCCTTCCACAGCGATCCGCAGGCCATCGCCGAGCTGGCGCACAGCCTGATGCTGGGTTTGAAGCACGGCGGCATGCATACGGTCGGCAAGCATTTCCCCGGCCACGGCTTCGTTAGCGCCGATTCGCATCTGGACATTCCGGTGGACGAGCGCGACTTCGTCGATATCGAGCTATGCGACCTGGTGCCGTTCCGGCAGATGGTGGACTACGGCCTGACTGCGGTGATGCCCGCGCATATCATCTATCCCAAAGTTGACAACCGCCCGGCAGGCTTTTCGCCGATCTGGCTGAAGCATATCCTGCGCGGCCAGCTCGGCTTCGAGGGCTGCATTTTCAGCGACGACCTGAGCATGGAAGGCGCGATGGTCGCGGGCAATATCGTGCAGCGCGCCGAGGCTGCGCTGAATGCCGGTTGCGACATGGTGCTGGTATGCAACAAGCCGGAATCGGCGGACGAATTGCTGCAAGGGTTGCATTGGGAGATGCCTGCCACCAGCAAGGCACGCCTCATGCAGATGCGCGGCAGGACGCACCCCGAGTCGTTGTCGCATCTGTATGAACAGCATCACTTCCTCAAGGCGCTCGACGAAGTTGCCGCTATCGGCATGGGCAATACGGAATTGCCATTAGCGTGAAACATGCGCAGCGTTCGTTTGCCTCCTCTCTCGCAAGCGGGAGAGGATTGAGGTGAGGGAAACGGGCATGGCGTTCATTATCAAGGGCGACCATATTCATGCCCGCTGGTGTAACTTTGCCATTTGGCACACCGCCTGAGATAATCCCGCGTGGAATTTTCGCGTCGCACGCATTTGGGTATTTCTAAAGCATGAGTGAATTACAGACAACTTTGCTGGCTATCGGACTCGGCGTGATCGTCGCGGTGTATATCTTTGGCTGGTGGCAGCAACGCAAGTATCGGAGCAGATTTGGCGCGGCCTTCAAGGCAAACCATGCGGATGCGCTGTATCAGGAAAATACTGCTGCTGCGCCGGAGCAGATTCAACAACCCGCGCTGGCCGAAGTTAACGAAGTTACCGTAGAGATCGCAAACGAAACCAACACGGCGGCTGAAATACCGGTAGAGGTGCCTGCCACAGAACGATCAGACAGAAGCTCGCCGGGAGATTTCTGCGCGCTGCTGGATGCGCGCAGCGATTTCATCATCGAATTGCATCCGGCCGAACCCTGCCCCGCTGCTGCGCTGGATGGTCTGTGGCAGCGCAAGTTCGACTTCGACAAGCCGGTGCAGGTGTGCGGGATGATATTGAATTCACAGCAATGGGAACGCGCCATTGCCGAGGGTCAGACTTTGTACTCGCACTTCCGGATTGCCCTGCAACTGGTGGATCGGGGTGGAGCAATCAGCGCGGCGAAACTGGCGGACTTCCGTGATCTGGTGCTGGGCGTTGCCAAGCATATCAAGGCGGACGCCGCCGCACCGGATGTCCATGAAACGCACCGGCGTGCCGTGGAACTGGATACATTCTGCGCCGAAGTGGACCAGATGATCGGCATCAGCTTGGTGCCGCCCGGCGAACGCTTGCTGCTCTGCGGCAAAATCTCCCAGGCTGCCGCTTTGCGCGGTATGACACTGGAAGCGGACGGCGCTTTTCATTTGCCGGATGCGCGCGGACACAGCCTGTTCAGCCTGGCTAGCCAGGATGCCCAACCGTTTCAGCATCACACTCCGGAAACCCAGGGTACAGCCGGCATCACGCTGCTGCTGGATGTGCCACGCACAGAAAATCCCGGCAAACAGTTTTTCCGGATGGCGCGAATCGCCCGGGAACTGGCCAGGGAATTGCAGGCCAATCTGGTGGACGACCAGCGTGTCGCGTTAACCGATCCTGCGCTGGCAGTTATCCGCGAGCAGATTATCCGGGTTGAAACAAAAATGAGTGCCAACAACATCGTGCCGGGCAGTGCGCAGGCGCGGCGCTTGTTCGATTGATGGGGCTTGCGGCACGCATCGCGCAACTGCGCGCCGAAATAGAACAGCACAGCTACCGGTATTATGTGCTGGACGATCCCTCCATCCCCGACGCGGAATTCGACAAACTATTCCGCGAACTGCAAGTGCTGGAAGCACAGCACCCCGAACTGCTGACCCCCGATTCGCCAACACAGCGCGTGGGCGGCAAACCGCTTAAATTCTTTGCCGAAGTGCGGCATTACACGCCGATGCTGTCGCTCAATAATGCTTTCAGCGAAGAGGAAGTGCGCGCCTTCGATACGCGCATTTGCGATGCGCTTGGTGTTACGGAAGTGGAATATGCGGTCGAGCCGAAATTTGACGGACTGGCGATCACGCTGACCTATCGCGACGGAGCTTTCGTACAGGGCGCAACGCGCGGCGACGGCAACACGGGTGAGGATGTCACGGAAAATCTGCGTACCGTGCGCGCCATTCCGCTGCATTTGCGCGAAGCCATTGCCGATGTTGAGGTGCGCGGCGAAGTGTTGATGTTCAAGCGCGATTTCGCCAGACTGAACGACGCGCAGCGCACCAGGGGCGAAAAGGAATTTGCCAACCCGCGCAATGCTGCGGCAGGCTCGCTGCGCCAGCTTGATTCACGCATCACCGCCAGCCGCCGCCTGAGTTTTTTTGCCTATGGCATCGGATTATGTAAGAGTGTCGCCCTGCCGCAACGGCACGATCAACAGCTGGCCGTGCTGCAGCACTGGGGTGTACCGGTCGCGCAACAACGCCGCGTGGTGCAAGGCGTGACGGGCTTGCTGGAGTATTACCGCGAGATCGGTGCGCAGCGCGCCGACTTGCCGTTCGACATCGACGGCGTGGTGTACAAGGTCAACGATACCGCTCTCCAACAACAGCTTGGTTTTGTATCGCGCGCGCCGCGCTGGGCAATCGCGCACAAATTCCCCGCCGAAGAGGCTATAACCACGCTACTGGGCATCGAGGTTCAGGTCGGGCGCACCGGTGCGCTGACGCCGGTGGCGCGGCTCGCGCCGGTATCCGTCGGCGGCGTGACCGTAACCAATGCGACACTTCACAACGAGGATGAAATCCGTCGCAAAGACGTGCGCATCGGCGATACCGTCATCGTGCGCCGCGCCGGGGATGTCATTCCCGAGGTGGTGCGTGTAGTGGTGGAGAAGCGCCCACTCGACGCACGCGAATTCGCCATGCCGCAACGCTGTCCGGTGTGCGGCTCGCATGTCGTCAGACAGGCGGATGAGTCCGTATGGCGCTGCAGCGGTGGTCTGTTTTGCCCGGCGCAGCGCAAGCAGGCATTGCTGCATTTCGCCGGGCGCCGCGCAATGAATATCGAGGGGCTGGGAGACAAGCTGGTCGAGCAACTGGTCGATGCGCGGCTTGTCGAGACACCGGCCGGCTTGTACCGACTGGGGATGACGACGCTGATGAATCTGGAACGCATGGGCGAAAAATCTGCGCTCAATCTGCTCGACGCGATCAAACACAGCAAACGCACCACGCTGGCGCGCTTCATTTTTGCACTCGGCATCCGCAATGTCGGCGAAGCCACCGCAAAAGATCTGGCGCAGCACTTCGGTTCGCTGGATAACCTGCTGTCTGCCGATGCAGAGAGCTTGCAGCAGGTGCGCGATGTCGGCCCGGTAGTAGCGCAGAGCATTATGGATTTTCTGGCAGAAGCGCATAACCGCGAAGTCATCGCGCAGTTGCGCATCAGTGGAGTACATTGGCCGGAGCATGAGCAGCATCAAGCGGCAGAGTTGCCGTTCAACGGCAAGATTTTCGTGCTGACCGGCACACTCACCGCGATGAGCCGCGATGAGGCCAAAGAAAAACTGGAGGTGCTGGGTGCCAAGGTCAGCGGCAGCGTATCGAAAAAGACCGACTATGTGGTGGCGGGTGCGGAAGCGGGCAGCAAGCTGGATAAGGCGCAGGAACTGGGGGTGGCGGTGCTGGACGAACGGCAGTTTCTGGCATTGCTGAATGGATGAAGCCCTGCGCAAATGATGCTGTGCAGTTCCACAGAACTAAGCCCGCGATAACGCCCGGTACGGCTTTTATTTTTCTCCCGATTCCTTCACTTCGGTGCGCGCCCAGCCGTGCGCAAAAGTGATACGCAGTTCCGCACCGGCAACCAGATCGCTGGCATCGGACACCACACTGCCACCGGCATCCTGCACCATGCTGTAGCCACGCGCCAGCACTTGCCTGGGATCCAGCAGAATAAGGTGTTGCGTGATGTTTTCTACCTGCGCTGCGTGTTGTGCATGCACTGTGTGCATCGCGTTGGTCAGACGCGTCGCGAGGTTGGCTTGCCGGTCTTGCAGACGGGCGAAATCGCCGCTCGCGGCACGCAACCGTTGTGCCAGCGCTTGCCACTGCCAGTGCTGGCGCTGCGTGCGGTAGGCGCCGGCACGCCGCATGTGTTGCCACAATTGTTCCAGTCGTAGTGTTTGGCGTTGCAACTGCTGCGCGGGATGCACCAGACGGCGTTGCAGATAATCTGTAGCTTGCATGGCATTCTGCAGCCGGTTGTGCTGTGTGCGGCGCAGGTGCTGCGCGAGATCACGCAGGGCGCGCAGCAGCGCATGGCGGTCCGGCACGACGCGCTGTGCCGCCGCGGTCGGAGTGGGGGCGCGCTCGTCGGCAACGAAATCGGCGATGGTGAAGTCGGTCTCGTGCCCCACGCCACTGACAACCGGAATGGCGCTGGCGACAATGGCGCGCGCCACCACTTCTTCGTTGAACGCCCACAGGTCTTCGATGCTGCCGCCGCCACGGCACACGATCAGCACATCGCATTCCGCACGCTGGCTGGCGGTGCGGATCGCAGCCGCGATCTGTTCCGCGCTGCCGGTCCCCTGTACCGGCGTGGGATACAGCAGCACCGGTACGCTCGGCAGGCGGCTGCGCAAGGTGGTGAGTACGTCACGCAACGCGGCGGCCTGCAATGAGGTGACAATGCCGATGCGTTTGGGATAGGACGGCAGCGGACGTTTGCGCGCCGTATCGAACAGACCTTCGCTTTCCAGCTTCAGCTTGAGCTGTGCAAAGCGTTCGTACAGAACGCCCAGTCCCGCCGGACGCATCTGTTCGACAGTGAGTTGAAAATCACCGCGCTGCTCATATAAGGTGACAACAGCCAACACTTCCACCTGCTGACCATTGGCGACTGAATCGCTCAACAACTGATTTCTGTGCCGAAACATCACGCAGCGTACCTGCGCCTGATCGTCCTTCAGTGAAAAATAGAAATGCCCGGAAGCTGCTTTAACCAGATTGGAAATTTCTCCGCGTACCCACAGCAACGGGACATTGCTTTCCAGCAACTGCTTGATTGCAAAGTTGAGTTCCGTGACACGCAGCACACGATTTTTTTCTTCGAAAAATAGACCAAAAGACATATTGACAATCCAGAACAATTCACAAATCCAGAGAACTCGCCGCTTTCTGCCATCCCATTCGCAGCAGAATCGTCGACTTACGTTAATTCCTTGTTTTTAAATAAAATTCCTTCTATACAAAAAAGAGGCAATGTAAGGAAACCCCTTATATAACGGCAAGTTAAAGGATGACTATCGATAGCTATCCACAAAGTTATCCACAGATTTTGTGGGTAAACGGAAATACTCTTTTCAAATGGCGAGTTAGCAAAATATAGCTGAAGTAAGTCCTGAGAAATGTTGCTCAACTCAGTGTGACACGCTACAGTTGCCCCCTCGAAATCTCCGGGCAAATCGTACGATGGACACGACGTCCACAGAGACTTGCCCGAAGACTCTTTTCAATTTAAGCACATCTGGAGAATCTGCGTGTTTGCAATTATAGAAGCGGCCGGCTGGCCGATCTGGTTTCTGATTCTGGCTTCGGTTATCGCTCTCGGTTTGATTATTGAACGTTCGATTTTCCTGCACACCTCCCGCGTCTCTCCACCCGCGTTGCTGGATGAAGTCATCAAGGAATTGCAACAGCGCGGTGTCAGCGACAGCATGCTGACACGACTTGCCGGCAGTTCGCCGCTGGGACGCATTTTTGCCGCCGGGCTGAAGAACATCAAGAGTCCGCCCGAGGTGATGAAAGAATCCATCGAGGATGCGGGACGCGCGGTCGCCCACGACCTGGAACGCTACCTCACCACATTGGGTACCATTGCCTCAATCAGCCCGCTGCTGGGACTGTTTGGCACACTGGTGGGCATGATCGAAATTTTTGGCGCACAAACGCCAACCGGCAATAATCCGGCGGTGCTTGCTCACGGCATTTCCGTGGCGCTTTACAACACCGCTTTCGGACTGATTGTGGCGATACCCAGCATGATCGCCTACCGCCATTTTCGCGCCCAGATTGACAGCCTGACCATCGAGATGGAGCAGCGCGCCGTCAAGCTGGTCGAGATTGTGCATGGCACCCGGGTGAAGTAATGAATTTCCGCCGTGGACACCCTCGCGAGGAACCGGAAATCAATTTGATTCCGATGATCGACGTGCTGCTGGTTATCCTGATTTTTCTGATGGTGACCACCAGTTACGCCAAGTTTTCCGAATTGCAGATCAACCTGCCACAGGCCGGCGGCGAAACCGGCACGGAACAGGCTCAACCAATCAACGTCGCGGTGGATGCCGCAGAACGCTATGCCATCAATAATCAGGGGATTCCCTACTCCGGCGTAACGGCACTGGCAACCGCGCTGAAAAATGCCGCAGGCGACCAGGCCGATCCCACCATCGTCATCAATGCCGATGCCAAAGCGCCGCATCAGGCCGTTATCAATGTGATGGAAGCGGCACGGCAGGCGGGGTATGGGCGCATCACCTTCACCACCCAGAGCACCTCCAAATAAGGATGTTCGGCCTGCAATACCACTGGTATCGCATCACCCCGCTGCATTTGATTCTGCTTCCGCTTAGCTGGCTGTTTCGCGCGCTGGTAGCGGTGCGACGCGTACTGTATCGTAACCGCATTCTGAGTAGTCAAAGATTGAACGTGCCGGTTATCGTGATCGGCAACATCAGCATCGGCGGAACCGGCAAAACCCCGCTGACCCTGGCCGTGGCGCAGCAACTGATCCGGCGCGGTCGGCGGCCGCTCATCGTCAGCCGCGGTTACGGTGGCAGCGCGCAACAATCACAACAAGTCTCGCCAGACAATATCGCGCAACAGGTGGGAGACGAGCCGTTGCTGATGGCACGGCGCAACCTCTGTCCGGTATGGATCGGCAAGGACCGCGCCGCCGCCGCACAAGCCGCGCTACTGGCCAACCCGCAATGCGATGTGGTGCTGTGCGACGATGGCTTGCAGCATTACCGGCTGCGGCGCGATATGGAAATTGCGGTCATTGACGGGGGGCGCGGCTTCGGCAATGGCTTCATGCTGCCCGCCGGACCGTTGCGCGAACCGGCAGCACGTTTGCAGACTGTGGATGCCGTGGTGGTCAACGGCGGCGAACCCACAGCAGATCAATATGCGATGCATTTGTCGGGAGAAATTTTCCATAACCTGCTCGATCCCGACAAGGCCGTTAATGCTGATGAGCTGCGCAAATTGCGCTGCCATGCCGTGGCCGGAATCGGGCATCCGCAACGTTATTTCCGCCATCTCGCATCACTCGGATTGAACGCCGTGGAACATGCCTTTCCCGACCATCATTTCTATTGTCCGGCCGATCTGTCCTTCATGGATTGTGATGCGCTACTCCTCACCGAAAAAGATGCGGTAAAATGCGGCGCATTCGCTGATGAACGATATTGGGTGTTGCGTGTGGAAGCCCGAATCGACCCAGCCCTGACTGATCATATTCTGCGAAAGATTGCCCATCATGGATCCGAAACTGCTTGATATCCTCGTTTGCCCGTTGTGCAAGTCTCCACTTATCTACCGGAAAGCCGAAAAAGAGTTGATCTGCAAGGCCGACCTTCTGGCCTTCCACATCGAAGATGGCATTCCGGTGATGCTGGCCGACGAAGCGCGCAAGCTCACAGCGGAAGAAGCCGAAAAGATTTGATGGTCGATTTCCATGTTGTCATTCCGGCGCGCCACGCCTCAACCCGATTGCCCGGCAAATCCCTGCTGCCAATTGCGGGGAAGCCGATGGTGGTACGGGTTGCCGAACAGGTAGCACAAAGCGGTGCGCAACAAATCTGGATCGCCACCGACCACCATGCGATTGCCAATGTCGTGCACGAGCATGGCTTCAAGGCGTGCCTGACCAGGGACAGCCACACCAGCGGCACGGAGCGTATCGCCGAAGTCATCGAGCAACATGGCTGGCCGGACGATACCATCGTAGTAAATGTGCAGGGCGACGAGCCGCTAATACCCCCGGAACTGATCCGTGCCGTCGCCATGCATCTGCATGATCATCCGGAATGTGCCATTGCCACCGCCTGCCATGCGTTTCATGACGAGGCTTCGCTGCGCAACCCGAACATCGTCAAGGCAGTATTGGATAAGGATGGCAACGCGCTGTATTTCAGTCGTGCGCCGATTCCCTGGCCGCGTGATGCGTTTAAGGCTTCACCTTCTTCCGAAGGGCAAGATAATTGCCTCTCCCTCCTCGGCAGAGAGGTTGACGGCGGGGAATTGCCGCAAGGCTTCCCGGCACTGCGCCATATCGGCATTTACGCTTATCGCGCCGGCTTCTTGCGCGCCCATGCACAGCTTGCACCGACAGTGATAGAGCACATTGAGGCACTGGAACAGTTGCGTGCGCTGTATTATGGGTACAAAATCGGCGTGGTCATCGCTGACCAGGCTCCGCCAGCCGGCGTGGATACCGAGGAGGATTTGCGGGCGGCGCGGGAAATATTCGAGAAAAAAAAAGGATAAAAGGGCAAAGCTGAGCCCCAATTTTTACGGGTTATGGAAAAGAACACATCTACCATTGCTCTCTTCATTACCCTACAGAGCTACAACAAGCGGAGGAACCACCATGAGACTGATACTGTTAGGCGCGCCGGGTGCAGGTAAAGGCACCCAGGCCAATTACATCAAGGAAAAATTCAACATCCCGCAAATCTCCACCGGTGACATGCTGCGTGCGGCAATCAAGGCGGGCACACCGCTGGGTATCACTGCCAAAAAAGTGATGGATGCAGGCAACCTGATCTCCGACGACATCATCATCAACCTGGTAAAGGAGCGCATCAAGGAAGCCGACTGCACCAATGGTTTCCTGTTCGATGGCTTTCCGCGCACCATCCCGCAGGCGCAGGCAATGAAGGATGCGAACATCCACATCGACTATGTAGTGGAAATTGAAGTGGACGACAGCGAGATTATCAAACGCATGAGCGGGCGGCGCGTGCATCTGGCTTCCGGCCGCACCTACCATGTGATGTTCAATCCGCCCAAGGTGGAGGGCAAGGATGACATTACCGGCGAGGATCTGGTGCAGCGCCCGGATGATGTCGAAAATACCGTCATCAAACGTCTCAACATTTACCATGAGCAAACCAAACCGCTGGTTGATTACTACATCGCCTGGTCTAAATCCGGCGACGCAAATGCGCCGAAATGCATAAATATTCCCGGCACTGGCGGTGTTGAGCATATCCGCGACCAGATATTCGCCGCGTTGGGCGGTAACTGATTTTGAAGCAAAAACCCCTGCTCACCCTTGAAAGCGCCAAACGTGTCGCGGCGGCCGCCGAAGCGGAAGCACAGCGCAACAACTGGCAAGTGACTATCGCCGTGGTGGACGATGGCGGCCATCTGCTCTACCTGCAACGCAATCACGATACCCAGTTCGGCAGTGTCGAAACCGCTACAAAAAAGGCCCATGCCGCAGCCGCGTTTCAACGTCCGACCAAGGCTTCCGAAGATGCCGTCCTGAACGGACGACTGATTCATCTCGCGCTGCCCGGTGTAATTCCTGCCGAAGGTGGAGTTCCACTCGAGATCGACGGATTGACCGTGGGCGGCTTGGGCATCAGCGGTGTGCGCTCATTCCAGGACGGACAAATTGCGGCGGCAGGTGTCGCCGCGTTGGTCAAAGCCTGTTCCAGCCCCGCTACAGGCGATCATTAGCAGGGCCGCGCGCCTGCCAATAATCTTTCTGACTTTGCATCACCTCCTGTGCAGGCTCATCCGCGTCATGATGCCGTCCTTGTCAAGGAATTGGTGCTTGAGCGCGCCCAGCACATGCACCACACTTAACGCAATCAGCACATTTACCAGAATTTCATGCACTTCGTGCGCGGTCACACCGGTAAATTTTTTCGGCAGCAGCGACGCATCCCACGCTGTCAAGGCCACATACACATCGCTGGTCAGCGTTTGCATCATCCCGCTGACCGGCACCAGAATCAACACGGCATACAGGGCGTAATGAATGCCCTTGGCAACTTTGTCCGGCAGTGTATTGCCAAGTGGAGGCGGAACGCCATCCTTGTTGCGAAAATACATTCTCGCCAGGGTGAACAACAGCACTGTGCCGCCTACCAGCCCGTGCACCACATAACCCAGCAACGTTGCGCTCCCTTCGTGGCGCGCATCATGCAATGCGTCCCCCAGCAACCATGCGGCTATCAATAATACCAATGTCAGCCAATGTACAATCACCATGCGTTTGCTATATTGCGTCATAACTTTCTCCTGAGAATTTTATGTGCTTCCCGCCATAACCGTGAATACCACAAGTTTCCGGCAGAAACGAAAGTGCAATTTACCCGAAAGTAACGATTACCCACCACTTTTATTTTCCAGTGTTTCCCAGCGCTCCAGTGCCATTGCTATTTCTGCCTCAACTTCCTCGCTACGCGCTTGCAGTTGCTTGGCGCGTTTGGGATCGTTGCGATAGAGCGTGCCATCTGCGAGATGTGCGGCGATGTCGATCTGCTCGCGCTCCAATGCTTCAATGCGCTTGGGCAGTTCTTCCAGCTCACGTGTTTCCTTGAAACTCAGCTTGCCGGCAGGTTTGGCTTTTGCGACCTGTGCAACCACCGCGCGAGGTGGCGTGGCAACGGCAGGTTTGGCCGCCGCGCTGGCCTGATATTTCTTCACCCGCACCCAGTCTTCATAACCGCCGACATACTCCACCAGTTTGCCGTCACCCTCGAAAGCGATTACCTGCGTCACCACATTGTCGAGAAACACCCGGTCATGACTGACCAGAAACAGCGTACCGTCATAGTTCGCCAGCAGCTCTTCGAGCAACTCCAGAGTCTCGATATCGAGATCGTTGGTCGGCTCGTCGAGCACCAGCACATTGGAAGGCTGGGCAAACAGGCGCGCCAGCAACAAACGGTTGCGCTCGCCGCCGGAACAGCTTTTGACCGGCGAACGCGCGCGCTCCGGAGCAAACAGGAAATCGCCGAGGTAGCTGATGACGTGTTTTTTCTGCCCGCCAATTTCGACAAAGTCCGAACCCTGGCTGATGGTGTCGGCCAGCGTCGCCTCATCATCAAGCTGCTCGCGCAACTGGTCGAAATAGGCCACCGAAATTTTGGTGCCGAGCTTCACCTGTCCGCTGTCCGGCTGCAACTCGCCGAGAATGATCTTGAGCAATGTGCTCTTGCCGGCGCCGTTCGGGCCGAGCAGGCCGATCTTGTCGCCACGCTGGATGCGGCAGGAAAAATCGTCGATGATCCTGCGTGCACCATATGACTTGCTGACGTTGCTCAGCTCCGCGACCAGCTTGCCGGAACGCTCGCCGCTATCGACGCTCATCTCGACCTTACCGAGTTTCTCGCGCCGTGCCGCACGCTCGCGACGCAACTGCTCCAAGCGCAACACGCGCCCTTCGTTGCGGGTGCGGCGCGCCTTGATACCCTGGCGTATCCATACTTCCTCCTGCGCCAGTACTTTGTCGAACTTGGCATTCAGCACCGCCTCGTCCGCCAGCATGCGCTCCTTGAGATTCTGATAAGCAGAAAAATTGCCGGGGAAGGAGGTTAACTTGCCGCGATCCAGTTCAACGATGCGCGTGGCGACATTATCCAGAAAACGCCGGTCATGCGTGACAAACAACACCGCACCCTTGAAGTCGTTAAGCAGGCCTTCCAGCCATTCGATGGAGGCGAAATCCAGATGGTTGGTCGGTTCGTCGAGTATCAGCACATCCGGGTCGGCCACCAACGCCTGCGCCAGTGCCACACGCTTGCGCTGCCCGCCGGACAGTTCGCCGACACGCTTGTCGGCATCCAGTTCCAGTTTGGTGATCGCGGTCTCGATGCGCGCCTGCACCGACCAGCCATCCTGCGCTTCGAGTTGCGTCTGCAACAGCTGCATCTCCTCCAGCAACTCGCCCACATCCGCATCCGGCTCGGATATCTGATGCGAGATCTGATGGTAATCATGCAGCAGTTTCTGCATCGTCCCCACACCTTTGGCCACAGCATCGAACACGGTATCACCGGCATCCAGCACCGGCTCCTGACTGACATGGCAGATGCGTGCAGTGGGTGCGCGCCACACCAGTCCGTCATCCAGATTTTCCAACCCGACGAGCACCCGCATCATGCTCGACTTGCCGCCGCCGTTGCGGCCGATCAAACCGACACGCTCGCCCTCGTCGAGCTGGAAATCGGTGTGATCGAGTAATGCAACATGCCCGAAAGCGAGGCACGCCTTATCTAAGGTAATAAATGGCATGTGTGAAAGTTATTTAACGGTAAACAGATTGATGCAAGTCAGCATAAATTTTTTCGGCAACAATTTCCTTGCAGACGCGCATGATACCAGCACGAGGTTTTGATTGCGGCGCATTTCCGCTAGAATGCGAGCCGCTGTCCTCGTAGTTAAATGGATATAACCGGCCCCTCCTAAGGGTCAATTACTGGTTCGATTCCAGTCGAGGACGCCAGTAATCATAATCAGAAACAGCCTGTTTTCCCGTGTAAACAAGCCGTTTTCATTGCTATCCGGACATAAAGCGGGGGGCTTGAACGGATGACTGCAAAGTCCTGCGAGCAGGCAATCACCCCCACACTTAGTCCGCCTATATCTAAAAAAGCGTGTAGCATGAAAAGCGTATCCTGGAAGGCGAAAAACCGGGCGACCCATGTAAATTCAGGCTTTTCGGCGCATTACAAATCATTGAGGAGGTCTTGATCATGAAAAAGAGATTGAATGCCTTTGTTCTGGCCGCATTTTTCAGTGTCCTTACCCATTACGCCTATGCGCAGCCCCCGGTTTTCGGCCCGGAATTTTTCTTCGGCGAAGCGGGTGAATCGAAGCGGGTAATCAAGGAATTTTCCGTTCAGGATACTGGCAAAAAGTATATTCTTTCAATTCAAAGCGGAGAGAACCGGGGCAAAAATAACAAGGTCACGATTTCCATAAATGGCAAGCGCGTCGCGCTGCCCGATGAACTCAGGGAGCGTCTGATGGTTACTGAGCCGGCAACTCTCCAGAAGAAAAATGAGATATCGGTCGAAATAGCAGGTGAAGCCGACGCGCCGTTTCTCGTTACCATTATGAACACGGAGGAGCACACGGCAACTGCCCAGATACCCCGGATTGGCGGAGTTGTTGGCATTGAGGGGTACGCAGCGGTGTTATTCCCTTCGGGCAGCTTTAGCACGAGCCAGAATGTCACGATAACTGTCACTGCCGAGCAGCATTTTGAAGCTAATGTTACAGTGCCTCATCTGCCATACGAGATCAGGATAAATTCCGGTGATCATCCGCCTGCCAAGGATGTTCATGTGAGTGTGAATGTGACTGATTCCCTGATGGACTCGGATTATGCAATGTACTTATTTGTCCAGATGCATGGCACTCCTGATGTACCCGATCTGCATGACAAGCTCTTCAAGATAAATTCCGGCGTGGACGACATACTCAAAATGGTCAAGGCTACCCTGCCGAGGCATGCATTTTCAAATCTCTATAGCAAGAACGGAACTTATGAGGCGACATTTACCGTCGGGCTGGCACGATAAAATTTTGCTTACCCGAAACATGGAACGAAGATAAAGGGATCAAGCTCGACTGCTTGCAGAAATGCGACTGTCCGGCCTTTCTGATCTTGCCGTGCGCGCCCGCCTTGTTGAAAAATACAGCAGCGACCAATGGGCTGCATCAAAGGCCGATAATCTGCATTCGATCTTAGGTTGAGCGGAATTCACAGCATGGCGCGCGATTGGGCAACTTTATTGCGCGCTGCATTTGCCTGTGTCAATCGAGAATGGCGTAAAATCTGCCGCTGATATTTTATGGTATCCGTGATGTTGACACTGTTTTTTGTTGTGTGCGCCTACCTGATCGGCTCGGTTTCGTTTGCGGTGCTGATGAGCAAATTGTTCCGCCTGCCCGATCCGCGCACCTACGGCTCGCATAATCCCGGCGCAACCAATGTGTTGCGTAGCGGCAAGAAAGCCGCTGCGGTTCTGACCTTGCTGGGTGACGCGGCCAAGGGCTGGCTGGCGGTGTGGCTGGCAATGCGCTTCGCGCCGCTCAATGAAACTTTCCTGACGCTAGTCGCGCTGGTGTCGCTGGCGGTGTTTCTCGGTCACCTGTTTCCGGTATTTCTGCGCTTCAAAGGCGGCAAGGGCGTGGCAACGGCATTAGGCATATTGCTGGCATTGAATATCTGGCTGGGGTTGGGCACGCTGGTGACCTGGCTGCTGGTGGCGGCGTTATTCCGCCTGTCATCGCTGGCGGCCCTGACTGCCGCTATCGGCGCACCGGTCTATGCGCTGACGTTGGGCTTACCGCATGAGTGGGTGCTGGCATCCACGCTCATGTCGCTGCTGCTGATCTGGCGGCATAAGGGCAATATCCAGAATCTGCTGGCAGGTAAGGAAACGCAAATTGGCAAGCGCGGGACAACTCAATAAGGTTTTCTATGACCGGGAATAAAGCAGAGCAAGGCGGTATCCGGTCGGTCTGAGATCGGTGGTGTCGAGGTACAGTTTGATGTTGATTTCATGCTGCGGCAACAGGCCTGATTTTTCGCTCTCAAGCGGTGGCAGGTAATCCGCCGGACGAAACAAGCGTCGCGCCAAGGCGTTGTCCTGCGTATCGTTGAGCGTGAGTTCAAGATTTGGGAAAGCTTGTGAATATGGCGCACGGTTACGCAATAAGACACTCAGAACAATCCGACTTTCATGGTCCGGATCGGCTTCGAGTCCCGAGGATTCGATACTCATCAGGTCGGTATTTTGCGGCAGTGATACGGTGCATTTGAGTAGTTGGCAATAGCTGACCAATACGGGTTTCAGACCCGGCAAGCGCGCCGCCAGGTCGACGCGGTAGAAGTAGGTAGCCTGCGCGAGCAACACCAGCAGCAACAAAAATGCGCCCGTCGCCCAAGGCCAAAAGCGCCGCTCGGGGCGAAATTCGCTGTCATTTTCATCCTGCACGATGGCGACCTGTTCGGCCAGTGTCATCGGCTGCAGGGATTCAATTTCCAATAGCGGCGCAGCATAATCTTCACCCTGCACCATTTTGGCCATTTCGGTGTAATCCAGCGTTTCATCGCGGGCAGCATCCGCAAGCTCACTTCCGCTTGGAGCAAGTTCATCCATATTTATCGCTTCGTGCGCGAATGCAGCGGCATCCGGTACTGACGGAATGGAGCTGGCGGCAGCTTCATCCAATGTGCTCAGAGCTGCCGGTGACTCACCGGCAAGTCCGGGGGAAGGTGCCGGTTCGTTCAATATCGGCAATTCAAGCTGCGGGCTGGGTTGGTCTGGAATAAAGCCAGGCTGTGCATCAAAAGCTTGCAGGCAATGCCCGCACCGCACCATGCCGTGATACGCCTCCAGCTGCGTTTCGGAAATTTTGAAACGGGTGTCACAGTGCGGGCAGAGCGTGGTGCCAATCATCTCGGCACTTCCGTCGAATCAGGATATTTCCGTCCGGACAGGCATGCCCAGCCCTCCTCAAAAATTGGGGCATTCAGGTCGAACCATTGCCGGTAGATATTCATCACGTCTTGCGCCTGCTCCTCAAGGATGCCGGACAACACGATTTGTCCGCCCTGTCGCGTCGCATTCGCCAGCAACGGGGCGAGTATGCGCAGTGGGTTGGTCAGAATGTTCGCCACCACCAGATCATAACTAGCTTGCGGCACGTTGTCGGGTTGGCAAAACTGCACATTTTCAACCTGGTTGGCGACAGCGTTGTCACGGCTGGCCATCACCGCCTGCGAGTCTACATCAACCCCGACGGCGCGTGCAGCCCCCAGTTTAAGCGCGGCAATGGCGAGGATGCCGGAGCCGCAGCCGTAGTCCAGTATCAACTCTCCACCCTTGAGGTTGTCGTCCAGCCAGCGCAGACACAGCCGCGTGGTGGGATGGCTACCGGTACCGAATGCCAGGCCGGGGTCGAGCACGATATTGATGGCATGCGGGTCACTGGGAGTGTGCCAGGTCGGCACGATCCACAGTCGGGACGATATCCGGATCGGGTCAAACTGGGATTGCGTGAGGCGCACCCAGTCGTGGTCGGCCAGTGGCTCGATGCGATATTCCGGTATTTCCCTGAGGCCGATGTGAGCTGTCGCTTCGCGCAGGATCACGGTGACATCCCGATCATCACCGAACAGCGCGCTGATGCGATTATGCTGCCACACGCCGGGCGGCGCTTCGCCGGGTTCACCAAAAATTGCCTGTTCGTCCGGCGTGTCGGCATCGGCATCCAGCAAATCTACCGACAGTGCGCCGAGTTCCAGTAGCACTTCGCTCAGGGCTTCGGCATGTTCCGCGTCGGAGTCAACGGTTAATGTCAGCCAGGGCATTACTTGCCCTTGGTGCGTTCAGCCAGCCGCTCTTCCAGATAATGAATGCTGGTGCCACCGCCCATGAAAGCGGCGTCCTGCAGCAATTCACGATGCAACGCGATATTGGTATCGATGCCCTCCACCCACATCTCGGACAGGGCAGTACGCATTCTTGCCATGGCCTGCTCACGCGTGTCGCCATAGGCAATGAGTTTCCCGATCATCGAATCATAATGCGACGGCACAAAATAGTTATTGTAGGCATGTGAATCGACACGAATGCCTGGACCGCCCGGCGCATGCCATGAAGTAATGCGCCCCGGTGATGGAGTGAATTTATAGGGATGCTCCGCGTTGATGCGGCACTCAATGGCATGTCCCTTGATCTGGACATCGCGCTGCTTGAACGGCAATTTCTCTCCGGCGGCGATACGGATTTGCTGCTGCACGATATCAATGCCGGTGACCATTTCGGTGACGGGATGCTCCACCTGCAAACGTGTGTTCATTTCGATGAAAAAAAACTCGCCGTTCTCATACAAAAATTCAAATGTCCCGGCACCGCGATAACCGATCTTGCGGCAGGCTTCAGCGCAACGTTCACCGATTTTGTTACGTTGGCGCGAATTCAGCAATGGTGCAGGTGCTTCCTCGATAACCTTCTGGTGGCGGCGTTGCATTGAGCAGTCGCGCTCGCCCAGATGCACCGCGTTGCCATGCTGGTCGGCCAGCACCTGGAATTCAATATGACGCGGGTTTTCCAGGAATTTTTCCATGTACACCATAGGGTTGTTGAAGGCGGCCTGCGCTTCAGTCTTGGTCATGGTGACCGCATTAAGCAATGCCGCTTCGGTATGCACTACGCGCATGCCGCGCCCGCCGCCACCGCCAGATGCCTTGATGATGACCGGGTAGCCGATACTGCGCGCAATCTTGATAATCTCGGCGGAATTGTCCGGCAATGCGCCGTCCACACCCGGTACGCAGGGAACACCGGCTTTCTTCATCGCATTCTTGGCGGAAACCTTGTCACCCATCAGACGGATGGTTTCGGCACGCGGTCCAATAAACACAAAACCGCACTTTTCGACCCGCTCGGAAAAGTCAGCACTCTCCGACAGAAATCCGTAGCCGGGATGAATGGCCTGCGCATCGGTGACTTCCGCTGCGCTAATGATTGCGGGAATGTTCAGATAACTCTGGCTCGAAGATGCCGGGCCGATACATACCGATTCGTCAGCCAGCTTTACATATTTCGCATCGGCATCAGCCTCGGAGTGCACTACCACAGTTTTGATACCGAGTTCGCGGCAGGCGCGCTGGATGCGCAACGCTATCTCACCACGGTTGGCTATCAGGATTTTTTCAAACATTTCGAATGCTCCGAACTTTGGGTGCAGCGCGTAATCGCGCCGGAGGCTGGTATTAACCGAGGATGAATAATGGTTTATCCAATAATAAACAGCGGTTGCCCGAATTCTACCGGCTGCCCGTTTTCCACAAGAATGGCTTTGATAACTCCGGTCTGATCCGCCTCGATTTCATTGAGTAGCTTCATCGCTTCGATGATGCACAGGGTGTCGCCGTTATTGACATTCTGGCCGACATCGGCAAAAGGCTTGGAACCGGGTGATGCGGAGCGATAGAAAGTACCGACCATCGGTGATTTCACCACATGCCCCTCGGGGGCGGCGGGTTTGGCCGATTCCGCCACTGGAGCAGCGGGCTGCGGTGCAGCAACAGGTTGCGAAGCGGGTGCGTATATCTGCTGTGCGACGGCCACGGCACGCGTAATGCGCACGCGTTCCTCACCCTCGCTGATCTCCAGTTCGGCAATGCCGGAACTCTCAACCAGCTCAATCAGTGTCTTGAGTTTGCGTAAATCCATAATGTCCTCTCTGAAAGCCTAGTTTTTATTATGCAGTGCATATTGCACCGCGAATTCATAACCAGCCGCACCCAGGCCACTGATTACGCCAACCGCGAGGTCGGAGAAAAATGATTCCTTGCGAAAGGTCTCGCGTGCGGAAATATTGGAAAGGTGTACCTCGATAAATGGAATATCCACCGCTGCCAGCGCATCGCGCAGCGCAACACTGGTATGGGTGAAAGCGGCCGGATTGATAACAATAAATTGCGTGTTGTCGGAGCGTGCCTGCTGTACTCGCTCTACCAGCACAGCCTCCGAGTTGCTCTGGAAACAAACCACATTTGCGCCATCCGCATCGGCTAATGCGATCAAACGCGCGTTAATTTCGTCTAACGTGATGCGTCCATATACATCCGGCTCGCGGCTGCCCAGCAGGTTCAGGTTGGGGCCATGCAGTACAAGAATGTTCTTCATGTGCGCAGTTTGCCGTAAATTAATGAGAGTTGTCTATCTTTTTTATAAAGATAGACAAAGAACATTAAAAGCCGACTTTTTCCAGTGACTTCAGAAATTGTGCAGCATCCTGATAACCTATCACGCGAAAATCGCTCATTTCATTGCCTCGCGCATCGAAAAACAGGATACCCGGTGGGCCGTACAGGCCAAAACGTTTAAGTAACGCGCTGTCGGCTTCACTGTTCGCCGTTACGTCCGCCTGCAGTAACAATACCGGTTTGAGTTTTTCCTGCACGGCAGGGTCATGGAAAGTGAAGCGTTCCATCTCTTTGCAGGATACACACCAGTCGGCGTAGAAATCCAGCATCACGAACTGCCCACTCGCTTGGGTGATGCGCCGATCAAGCTCTGCGACGTCCTGGACACGGGAAAATTGCAATGTAGCGGGAGCCTGCGCTTCGACGCGGCCGGTGTTGCCGAGTGGACGCAGAGTGTCACGCGCGCCGGATAGCGCGCCAATCAAATAAGCTACGCCGAGCAACAGGGCGAGTATGCCAAAGCCTTTGAACAACCTGTGCCAGCCGCTGGCGTTGAGCGGCAGAGTATCCAGCGCGCGCAGGTAAACTCCGGAAAAGATCAGTAGCGCCGCCCATAACAGCATTTGTACGCCAATAGGCAACAGCGGCTGGATGATCCAGATTGCCAACCCCAGCAGCATCACGCCAAAGACGCTCTTTACCGATTCCATCCACGCGCCGGCACGGGGCAGCAATACGCCCGCCGAGGTACCAATCAGCAGCAGCGGCGCACCCATACCCAGTGCCAGTGCGAACAGGGCAACCCCGCCCAGCACGGCGTCATGTGTCTGGCCGATATACAGTAGCGCACCGGCTAACGGCGCGGCCACACAAGGTCCCACGATGATGGCGGACAATGCACCCATGACAAACACACCGGACAGATGTCCGCCGTGCAGGTGGTTACTGGCACCGGCTAGCTTGTTTTGCCAGGAATTCGGAAGTTGCAGTTCATATAAACCGAACATGGACAGCGACAGCAGTACGAATAGCGCGGAGAAACTGCCCAGTACCCAAGGGGTTTGCAGCGCATTGGAAATCAAATTACCGGAAAATCCGGCCGCCACGCCCGCTGCGGCATAAGTAATCGCCATACCCAGCACATAAGCCAGCGACAGGATGAAGGCGTGCATTTTGGTGATCTTGTGACCGCGCCCGACGATGATGCCGGACAGAATGGGAATCATCGGAAACACGCAGGGGGTCAAGGCAAGCAACAACCCGGCGCCAAAGAAGAAAGAGACAATCAGCCAGAAACTGCCTCCTTTGAAAAGCTGGGCGATTTTGGTGTTTTCGGTGGCAGGCGTGGCTGGCAGGGGTGTGAAGGCCGATGGTGGCGGCGCTTCAGTCAGCACCGGTATGGGCGATGCACGCGTGCCAGTTTTAGCATCCGGCAGGTCAAGTTTTATGATTTTATTGATGGGCGGGTAGCACAACCCTTCCTCACTGCAGCCCATGTAAATGGCATTCAAGGTAATGCCGGTGGCGGTGTCACCCAGGCGATCCAGGGAAATTTCGGCCTGGAACGAGCGTTGAAACACCTCGGTATTACCGAAAGAGGGATCCTGCTTCATCACACCTCTCGGTAAATTCATCGCCAGAATTCTGGCCGCACCGTCCTGAACCTCAAACCTGATTTTGTCGTGATATAAATAATAGCCTGGCGTTATCTCAAAGTTGGCTTGCAGGGTATATGCATCTTGTGGAGTGACTTGCAGGACGAATGCCTGGTCTGGCGGCAGGAAGTTGGGCTGCTTGGCGCCGCCGAGGCGGTCCAGCAAACCTCCCGCATTTACGGTGGAAGTCATAAAACATAGCAGCAATAGTACAAAACGCATGGGCTCAGTCCTCGAGTATGTCTGTTTCCCCGCTTACCCAGTTCAGATAAGCGGGAAAACCCGCTGTTATGGTGACAGCGATGATCTCCGGAAGTTCGTAAGGATGCACCGTGCGAATCAATTGTTCAAGGCGCGGATAGGCAGCACGCGTGGTTTTGATCAACAACGGCACTTCTGTGGCTGTCTCAATTTTAGCTTGCCAGCGATAGGTTGAGGTGCAGGGCGCAAGCTGATTCACGCAGGCAGCGGCGCGAGCCTCAATAATTTGATGCGCAAGCTTCCCGGCAGACTCCGCATCCGGCAAATTAGTGACGACCAATAATATGTCGCTCATTCGGGTGCCCGACCATAAGTTTTTTGGCTGGCGAAACGCAACCCCAGTTGCAGCAGTTCGTCCCACACATCACCCTGGCGCAACCCCTTGATGGTCTTGTCCAGCCGCGCGGCCTGCTGAATGGCGCGCTCGATATGCGGGAATTTCAGGCGCCGCGCCGCGTTTTGGATCAACCCCTGCCGGTCCCGCCGCACTCGCAAGTCGCGCAACGCGCTGTCGAGGTTGACGCCGCGTTGCGCCGCCTGCAGTACCTTGCCCAGCGTGCGGATATCTTCGCTGATCGCCCACAGCACCAGCACGGTTGCGGTCCCCTCGGCACGCAGCCCGTCGAGGATGCGCACAAAACGCGCCGCATTGCCGCTCAGCATGGCCTCCGAGAGCTTGAAAATATCGTAGCGTGCCACATCCATCACCGCATCCTTGACCTGCTCGAAAGATAGTTGTCCGGCTGGGAACAGCAGCGCGAGTTTCTGGATTTCCTGAAACGCCGCGAGCAGGTTGCCCTCGCAACGGTCGGCAAGGAACTCCAGCGTGGCTTCGTCGGAGCTCTGTCCCTGCCGTTTCAGGCGGGCGGCAATCCAGCGTGGCAGGGCATTGCGCGAAATATCGTCGGCACTAACCATCACACCGTGCCGCTGCAATGCGGTGAACCACTGGCTCTTCTGTGCGCTCCAGTCCATTTTTGGCAGGGAAATCAGCGTCAGCACATCTTCACCCAGGTTGGCGACATACTCCTGCAACGCCTGCCCGCCTTCCGTGCCGGGCTTGCCGGATGGAATGCGCAAGTCCACCACCTTGCGCTCTGCAAACAGGGAAAGGCTTTGCGCGCTGTTGCGCAACTCGCCCCACTTGAAATGTTGCTCGGCGATAAAGGTCTCGCGCTCGCTGTAGCCGGCCGCGCGCGCCGCCGACCGGATGCTGTCCGCCGCCTCAATCGCCAACAGCAGCGCATCGCCATACACCACATACAACGGCTTGAGGCCGGAAGCGAGCTGGCGCGGCAGGTCGTCGCTGGTGATTTGCATGGCCTACTGCGGCTGCGGCTTGGCGCGGCTCAGGCGGCGCACGATCTGTTGAACCATATCGGAGCGCATGCTCTGGTAGAGCAGTGTCTCCTCGGCTTCTTTGGCAAGAATCTTGGTGTCGTCATACAAATAATCGCGGCGCAGTACAATTTCCTCCGTCGCGATCCAGTCTTGCTGCTTGAGGTCATAAGCGCGCAACGAAACGCGGTAAAACAACTGGAACTCATTCACGCGCCCGCTACCACCCAGCGTGAGAATTTGCTTTCCGGGAATTTCGCTGACAATGTTGAGCACCACATCGGCCTGCTCGGCGCTGTTAACCAACTTCACGTTGTTGGCTTCCAGATTGCGGCGCAGGTCGGCAATAAAAGCGGTTCTGGGATTGGCCGCATCCAGGTATAACGTAGCGAACGGCATTCCTGCCTGTCCGCGCAGATGAAAACCGCAGGCACTCAGCAGTATGGCCAACAACAGCACGAACAATAGCGAGGGTGTGCGCATAATCATCTTTCTCAGGCGACGATGTTAATCAAACGGCCGGGTACGATGACGATCTTCTTCGGTGCCGCTCCCGCCAAGTGTTTCTGTACCGCCTCGTGAGCCAGCACCAGCTGTTCCAGCGTGTCCTTGTCGGCATCTTTCGCCACGCGCAAATGACCGCGCAACTTGCCGTTTACTTGCAACACGACTTCGATTTCGTCTTGCATCAGCGCGTTGTGGTCGATTTCCGGGAAGCTCTGGTCCAGCAGGTCAGTGCCGGGGCGCAACTCAGCCCACAGTGCCTGACAGATATGCGGCACGATCGGATTAAGCATCAGCGCAATGGCTTCCAGTACTTCCTGCACCACGCTGCGCGCGACAGGCGTCTGCTCGTCGAACTTGCCCAGCGTATTGAGCAGCTCCATGTTCGCCGCGATGGCGGTGTTAAAAGTCTTGCGCCGCCCCATGTCATCATCCACTTTTTTGATGGTTTGGTGCAGTTGCAGACGCAGGGCTTTCGCTGCCGCGCTCAATTCGCCGCTCCGGTAGGCGGGCACGGCACCTTGTTGAACGTGGTCATAAGTGGCCTTCCACACCCGCCTAAGAAAACGGAACGCACCCTCCACCCCGGCGTCCGACCATTCCAGCGACTGCTCCGGCGGCGCAGCAAACATAATGAACAGGCGTGCGGTGTCGGCGCCATACTGGTCGATGATGGCCTGCGGATCCACGCCGTTATTCTTGGACTTGGCCATTTTCTCGGTGCCACCGATGACCACAGGTTGCCCGTCGGCCTTTAACTTTGCGCCAATTGGACGCCCCTTCTCATCGGACTCGACATCCACTTCGGCAGGGTTGATCCACTGTTTTTTGGCGCCTGCTGGTTCGCGATAGAACGTGGGAGCGACCACCATGCCTTGCGTCAATAAATTCTTGAAAGGCTCGTCACCCGGCACCAGTCCCTCATCACGCATCAGTTTGTGGAAAAAGCGCGCATACAACAAATGCAGGATCGCGTGCTCAATTCCACCGATGTACTGGTCGACCGGCAACCAGTGCCGCGCGGCGTTCTTGTCCACCATGCCGGTGTCGCAATTCGGGCTGGTGTAGCGCGCGTAATACCAGGACGACTCGACGAAGGTATCCATGGTGTCAGTCTCGCGTCTGGCTTTACCGTCACATTGCGGGCAGGCACACTCGTAAAATCCCGGCATCTTCGCCAGTGGCGAACCCGCACCATCCGGCACCACATCCTCCGGCAGCACTACCGGCAGTTGCTCGTCCGGCACCGGCACATCGCCACAATTCTGGCAATGAATGATTGGAATCGGGCAACCCCAGTAGCGCTGGCGCGAGATACCCCAATCGCGCAGACGGAACTGCACCTGCTTGTCACCTAAGGCCTTGGCATTCAGGTCGGCGGCGATGGCGTCCACGGCCTGTTCATAGTGGAGACCGTCGTAATTGCCGGAGTTAATGCACACGCCTTCTTTGGTGGCGTACCACTCTTGCCAGAACTCTTCTGAAAATACATTTCGCGTCGAATCCACTCCGTCAGCAACTTGCGCATCTGTTGCATCTGGGGCTGCTCTGCGAATCTCTTTTTCAACAGCTACCAACTCGTCTTTAGACGAGTCAACCTGAATCGACTGCTTGATCGGCAACTCATACTTTTTCGCAAAACCAAAATCCCGCTCGTCGTGCGCCGGCACGGCCATCACCGCACCTTCGCCATAGCCCATCAGCACATAATTGCCGACCCACACCGGCACCTTCTCACCGGTCAACGGGTGAGTGACTTTAATGCCCGTGTCCATACCCTCTTTTTCCATCGTGGCGATATCGGCCTCGGCGACACCGCCCTGTTTGCATTTGTCGATGAAGGCTGCAAGCGCGTGATTGTCCTGCGCCGCAAGGGTCGCCAGCGGATGTTCCGCAGCAACCGCAACGAAGGTGACACCCATAATGGTGTCGGCTCGGGTGGTGTACACCCACAGCTTTTCATTCTTGCCATCCAGTGAATAGGGGAAAGCGAAGCGTACCCCGTAGCTCTTGCCGATCCAGTTGCGCTGCATGGTCTTGACCTGCTCCGGCCAGCCGTCAAGCGTATCAAGGCCGGCGAGCAGTTCTTCAGCGTATTGGGTAATGCGGAAGAAATACATCGGTATCTCGCGTTTTTCCACCAGTGCGCCGGAGCGCCAGCCGCGTCCGTCGATGACTTGTTCGTTCGCCAGCACGGTATGGTCCACCGGGTCCCAGTTCACCGTGGCCAGTTTTTTGTAGATCACGCCTTTCCTGAACAGCCGGGTAAACAGCCACTGCTCCCAGCGGTAGTAATCCGGCTTGCAGGTGGCAATTTCGCGTGACCAGTCCACACCCAGCCCCAGCGACTTGAGCTGTTTTTTCATGTACTCGATATTGGAATAGGTCCACACGGCGGGCGGCACGCTATTGGCCAGCGCGGCATTTTCGGCGGGCAGACCGAATGCATCCCAGCCCATCGGTTGCATCACGTTGCAGCCCTTCATGCGATGGTAACGGCTCAATACATCGCCGATGGTGTAGTTGCGCACGTGGCCCATATGCAACTTGCCGGAGGGGTAAGGAAACATCGACAAACAGTAATACTTTGGCTTGTCGCCAGTTCCGGTGGCGCGGAACGCCTGGCGGTCTTCCCAGTGTTGTTGCGTTTGCTGTTCGATGGATGCCGGATGGTAGCTGGATTGCATGATTTTGCGGGTTGCAGCCTGAATTTTTGAATGCAGCATTATAGCGACATCGCCTTTGCCGTGCTCAAGAGCCATCCTGTTGAATGGCCCCAGAAAACACAACCCGTAACGCAAGGCAAGGATAAAGTGCGATAGTTGAGCGGATATCTTTGCTATAGAATCGCACCCATACAAAATTTTTATTTTTTCAGGAGAAATTACCATGTCACGTAAACATCCCGTTATTGCCGTCACCGGCTCTTCCGGCGCAGGCACTTCTACTGTCAAACGCGCCTTCGAAAACATCTTTCGCCGCGAGAAAATTGCTGCGGCCATCATCGAGGGTGACAGCCTGCACAGCCTGGATCGCATGGCGTTCCGCGCTGCCGTGGCCGAGGCCGCAAAAAAAGGCAACTATTCGTTCAGCCACTTTGGCCCGGAAGCGAACCACTTCGACAGGATCGAAGAAATGTTCAAGGAATATGGCGAAACCGGGATGTGCCGGCGCCGTTACTATGTGCACAGCGAGGACGAGGCGGTATTGCACAACAAGCACTTTGGCTTGGCCGACCTGATGCCGGGCCAATTTACCCCATGGGAAGACATCGAAGCCAATTCCGATCTGTTGTTCTACGAAGGTCTGCACGGACTGGCAACAGACGGCAAGATCGATGCGGGTAAACATGTGGATCTGGGCATCGGCGTGGTGCCGGTAGTCAATCTGGAATGGATCCAGAAGATCCATCGCGACAAGGAAGAGCGCGGCTATTCTGCCGAAGCGACAGTGGATACCATCCTGCGCCGCATGCCGGACTACGTCAAATACGTTACCCCGCAGTTCTCACGCACCCACATCAATTTCCAGCGTGTCGCAACGGTGGATACCTCCAACCCGTTCATTGCGCGTGATATTCCCACGCTGGATGAAAGCTTTGTGGTGATTCGTTTCAGCAAACCCAGGGGTGTGGACTTTCCTTACCTGCTCACCATGATCCACGACTCCTTCATGTCGCGCGCCAACACCCTGGTGGTGCCCGGCGGCAAGATGAGTTTTGCGATGGAAATCATCCTGACTCCGATCCTGCACGAAATGGTCAAAAATAGAAAAAAATAAATAACTTCGCCATAGCGAATCCGATCCGGCATCCACAAAATTTGACGGCCTATCTTTCTGACTTTAATCAGGGCTTGATACCATCGCTCCAGCCTACAGGCTATAATGTCACGCATGGATAAACATGTCTCTGCCGCGCCACGCGCACTTAGTTTGGCACGTGAAGTATTGCGCATTGAAGCCGATGCCGTACAAGCACTTGCCGCCCGCCTCGACAAAAATTTCCTGCACGCGCTGGATGTAATCCTGTGCTGCAAGGGTCGGGTTATCGTCAGCGGCATGGGCAAATCCGGACACATCGCGCGCAAAATCGCCGCGACTCTGTCCAGCACCGGCACCCCGGCCTATTTTGTGCACCCTGGCGAGGCCAGTCATGGTGATCTCGGCGTGATCACCGGCGAAGATGTCATCATTGCGCTGTCCTATTCCGGCGAGAGCCAGGAGCTGCTGACCATCGTGCCGGTCATCAAACGCCGGGGCGCCAAACTTGTCAGCATGACCGGCAATCCCGGCTCCAGCCTGGCCAAGGTTGCCGATGTGCATCTCAACGCAGCGGTAGACAAGGAGGCATGCCCGATGGGCCTGGCTCCCACCGCCAGTACAACGGCAGCACTGGCGCTGGGCGATGCGCTGGCAGTGGCGCTACTGGATGCCAAGGGTTTCGGTGCGGAAGACTTTGCCCACTCACATCCGGGCGGTAGCCTGGGACGGCGCTTGTTGACCCGTGTGCGCGACATCATGCGCAGCGGCGAACGGTTGCCAATGGTCCACGAAGATGCACTATTGAGCGACGCAATTCTGGAAATCTCCAAAAAAGGCGTGGGCATGACGGCTATCGTGGATGCCGGACAATATGTGCTGGGCATATATACCGACGGTGATTTACGCCGTACGCTGGCAAAAAAATTCGACTTCAACGCCACACCGGTACGCAGCGTGATGTCCGTCAACCCGCGCTGCATCGGTCCGGACGCACTGGCCGCCGAGGCGGTACAAATTATGGAACAATACAATATCAGTCAGATGCTGGTAACAGATGAACAACACCAGTTGATCGGCGCACTGAATATGCACGACCTGTTGCACGCCAAGGTTATCTAGGAGCAAACCTTATGTTATCGAGCCGCGCCAAACTGATCCGCCTGATGGCCTTTGACGTGGATGGTGTGATGACCGACGGCGGGCTTTATCTGTCCGACTCCGGCGAAGAATTCAAACGGTTCAACTCACTGGATGGACATGGCCTGAAAATGCTGCGCGCCAGCGGGGTTGAGATTGCCATTATCACCGGGCGCACCTCGCACTGTGTCGCAATGCGCGCGCAGAACCTTGGTATCACACATGTCTTTCAGGGCGTGGAAAACAAACTTGAAACCATGATCGGCCTGCTCAACAAGCTCAAACTATCGCGTGATGCCGCTGCCTATATGGGTGACGACGTGGTGGATTTATCCGTAATGCGTCATGTCGGGCTGGCCATCAGCGTACCGGAATCTCCGCAGCTGGTACGTGAATATTCCGATTATGTCACCCAGCGCGGCGGTGGGCACGGTGCGGTGCGCGAAGCCTGCGAACTGATCATGTCGGCGCAGGGCACGCTGGATGCGCAACTGGCTCCCTACCTGTAATGACTTTTGCTTCCCGCGCCCGCTACTGGCTGCCGCTATTACCATTGCTTGGTTTACTGGGAATCACCTATTGGTTGAACCTGCAGGTGTTGCCGGAACCCATAAAGCCGGATAATGGTAAACGCCACGACCCGGATGCCATTGTGGAAAATTTTTCTGCTGTCAAACTGAACGAACAGGGTGTGCCACGCTTCATTGTGGCGGCGGAAAAGATGCAACATTACCCGGATGACGACAGCACCACACTGAAACTGCCACGCTTGACCACGCTATCTGCCGAATACCCGACGATACACACCATCGCACAACGCGGTATTGTCTCCAGCAAGGGTGATGAAATATTCCTGCACGGCGATGTCGAGGTGTTGCGTGAGGCCAGCGGGCAGCGCAGTGAACTTACCCTGCAAACCGAATATCTGCACGTCATCCCGGATCGGGATATTGCCAATACCGACCGCGCCGTCACCATTGTCGACGCGCGCAGCACCACGCATGCAACAGGTCTTGAAATGGACAACAAGGCACGCACCCTGAAACTGCTCTCCAAGGTAAGAAGTGAACATGCTCCAGCCAAGAATTAAACTGTTATTGGCAATTTTTTTGTTACTCGGCACTCCGTTTTGTTTTGCCGAGCGCGCCGACCGTGATAAACCGATGCACCTGGAAGCCGATCAGCTACTGGTGGATGACGCACGGCAAATCAGCACTTTCACCGGCAATGTAAAACTTGCACAGGGCACGCTACTGATACGCGGTGACAAAATTGTTGTGACACAAGACCAGGACGGCTTCAAACATGGCACGGTATATGGCAATACCGCCAGTTTCCGGCAGAAGCGCGAGGGGTTGGATGAGTATGTGGAAGGTTATGGCGAGCGCATCGAATATGACACCCGTGCCGAGACAGTAGATTTCTATGTGCATGCTCGCCTCAAGCGGGATCTGGATGAAGTGCTTGGCGAACACATCACCTACAGCGCAAAAACCGAAATTTTCCAGGTGAACGGCGGCGCAAGTACGGAAAGCTCGCCGCCCAAACGGGTACGCGCCGTGTTGCAACCCAGACCGCAAGAAGAAACTTCATTGCCACCCGCCTCAAACGGGCTGCCCATTATCCCCAGTGAAATATCCACTCCCCAGCCATGAGTGAACTGCGTGCTACCGCCCTGAATAAAAAATACGGTTCGCGTACCGTGGTGCATGACGCCTCACTATCGCTGCAAAGCGGCGAGGTCGTTGGCCTGCTCGGCCCAAACGGTGCGGGCAAGACTACATCGTTCTACATGATCGTGGGGCTGGTCGCGGCCGATGGCGGAGAAATTTCCATTGATGGACAAAATATCACCCACCTGCCGATTCACCGCCGGGCACGTCTTGGGCTCGGCTATCTGCCGCAGGAAGCGTCAATTTTCCGCCGTCTGACAGTGGCGCAAAATATTCAGGCCGTACTGGAACTACAGGGTCTTGCCGACAGTGATATACAGAATCGCCAGGAAAAATTACTGGAGGATCTACATATCACGCATATCCGCGATAATCCGGCCATCAGTCTGTCCGGCGGGGAACGGCGGCGCGTCGAAATCGCACGCGCGCTGGCAACCGATCCGCGCTTCATTTTGCTTGATGAGCCATTTGCCGGCGTCGATCCCATTGCCGTGCTGGATATCCAGAAAATTATCCGCTTCCTCAAGGAACGCAATATTGGCGTATTGATCACCGACCATAATGTGCGCGAGACGCTGGGCATCTGCGACCGTGCCTATATCATTAATGCGGGTTCGGTCATGGCGGAAGGCAAGCCGGATGAAATCATCTATAATGAAGGTGTGAGGAAAGTATATCTGGGTGAACACTTCAAGCTATGACGCGAGGGTATCCCGGACACAATACCAGTCAATGAAACCCGCTCTCCAATTAAAATTGTCGCAGCAGCTGACGCTTACTCCGCAGTTGCAGCAGGCTATCCGTTTACTGCAACTCTCCACACAGGATATGCATCAGGAAGTGGCCCAGATGCTGGATGAAAACCCCATGCTGGAATTGACCGAAGAATCCATACCGGACGCCTTCTCTCCTGAATTTACTCCTCCCGCATCGCATAACAGCAGCGACACAGCCACAGCCGAACCAAACCGAAGCGATGATCGTGGTGCGGACGATTTCGGCGACGAACCGGCGGATTGGAATGCCGGCGGCGGCACGGCCCACGGCACCGATGATGAGGACGAATCCTACCCGGAACAGGCTGCCGAACAAGCCAGCCTGCGTGAATATCTGCATAGCCAGCTGGCTACCAGTTCACTGGAAGACCACGACCGCAAGGTGGTTGGATTGCTGATTGACGCACTGGATGGAAACGGCTACCTAGGGCAGGATCTGCCGGAACTGGCGGAGCTGTTACCCGCAGAACTGGATATTTCGCTGGATGATCTCGAAACAGCGCTGGTACAACTGCAACATCTTGACCAGCCCGGCCTTGGTGCACGCAATCTGTCCGAATGCCTGACCTTGCAGCTCAAGGCGCTACCGGAAGATACCCCGCAGCGCGATTTGGCAATCCGCCTGGTAAGCAACCATCTGGATCTGCTCGCCAGCCACGATTTCGCCAGAATCAAAAAGCTGCTGCGCTGCTCTGATGAAGAGTTGCGCACCGCGCAACATTTGATCATCGGTTTGAATCCAAAGCCAGGCGACACCTTCGACAGAAGTGTCGCCGACTACGTGGTGCCGGATGTGATTGTGGAGAAACACCGCAACACATGGCGCGCCCGGCTCAACACGGAGGCTATGCCCAGGTTGCGCATCAATCAGATTTACGCCAATATTCTGCAGCGGCGCAACGACAAAAATTCATCACAGCTCGCCACGCAACTGCTGGAAGCAAAATGGCTAATCAAGAATTTGCAGCAGCGCTTTGAAACTATCTTACGCGTCGCACAGGCCATCGTGGAACGGCAAGGAAATTTTTTCGAGCATGGCGAAATCGGGATGCGCCCGCTGGTGTTGCGCGAAATCGCCGAAGCGCTCGATCTGCATGAATCGACGGTTTCACGCAGCACCACACAAAAATTCATGCTGACCCCGCATGGTATTTTTGAATTCAAGCATTTCTTTGGCGGCGGCCTGACCACGGAAAGCGGCGGCACCTGCTCTTCCACCGCAATACGCGAACTGATCAAGCAACTGGTCAGTGCGGAGGACCGGCGCAAACCGCTTACCGACAGCCGCATGTCGGAAATTCTGGCACAGCAGGGCATTGTAGTCGCCCGGCGTACCATAGCAAAGTACCGGGAAACATTGCATATACTCCCGGTTAATCTCCGTAAGTCACTATAAAAGCAAGGAGCAAGACATGAACATCCAACTGACTGGACGCCATCTGGAAATTACCCCCGCCATCCGCGACTATGCAACCGGCAAGTTTGACAAGATCAAACGCCATTTCGACAACGTGATTGATGTCAATATCATCCTCTCGGTGGAAAAGTTGCGGCAGAAAGCCGAAGCAACCATACACATCAGCGGCAAGGATGTATTCGTGGAATGCGAGGATGAGAACCTGTACGCCGCAATTGATGCGCTGGTGGACAAACTGGATCGCCAAGTGATAAAACACAAGGAAAAACTGTCGGCACGCCGTCATGACGATTCCGGAAAACATGTCGCAGTTGAGTAATTAACCACGGGCAACAACAGCATGTTGCCCATTTTTACCTGCCCCCTACAATGAATCTGATCAGCAAAACCCTGTTGCCAGACAATATCTTGCTGGACACGGAATCCACCAGCAAAAAGCGTGTATTTGAACGCGTCGGGCTGCTGTTTGAAAATAACCAGCAAATTGCGCGCAGTCAGGTGTTCGACAGCCTGTTTGCCCGCGAAAAGCTCGGCTCGACCGGCCTGGGGCAAGGTGTGGCAATCCCGCACGGACGCATCGCCAAGTTGCGTGATGCCACTGCCGCATTCGTAAAAACCACCCACCCGATTCCTTTCGATGCGCCGGACGGCCAGCCGGTAAATCTGATTTTCGTATTGCTGGTACCGGAGCGCGCCACCGATCTGCATCTGCAAATATTGGGAGAGCTGGCGCAAATGTTCAGTGACTCACAATTTCGCAATCGTCTGCTTGCCTGCGAAGATGGTGCCAGCATTCACCAGTTGTTCTACGACTGGAACAGCACTGCATGAGCCAGGTCAACATCCGGCAGCTATTCGAGGACAAGCAGCAACGGCTGCAACTCAGCCATGTTGCCGGTGCGGATGGCACTGATCGTGTTATCGATAGCGACCGGGTTAATGCTTCCAACAATGGGCTGGTCGGCCATCTCAACCTGATTCACCCGAATTGGATACAGGTGCTCAGCGAAACAGAACTCGATTATCTGCGCAACCTGGAAGCGGAAGCGCGCGCTAGTGCGTTCCGAAAAATCAAGCAAAGTGTTACGACCTGTTTGATTGTAGCGGGTACCGAAGACATTCCGGTGGAACTGAGCGCTTTTGCCGATCAGTCACATATTCCGTTATTTCGCTCACCCAAGCCCAGCGTGCACCTGATGTGGCTGATTCGCCATTACCTCGCCAAAGAGCTGGCCGAATCGACCACACGCCACGGTGTGTTTCTCGATGTGCTTGAGGTTGGCGTATTGATTACCGGAGAGAGTGCGATTGGAAAAAGTGAGCTGGGACTGGAATTAATCACACGTGGCAACGGGCTGATTGCCGATGACATCGTCGAGTTGCACCGTATCGCACCGGATACGCTGGAGGGACGCTGTCCCGAACTGTTGCGCGATTTTCTCGAAGTGCGCGGTCTGGGGGTGTTGAATATCCGCACCATGTTCGGCGAAACGGCGGTGCGGCGCAAAAAGAGCCTGAAGCTTATCGTGCATCTGCATCGCCCGCAGGGCGGCGATCTTTCACAAATGGAACGCCTGCCGCTCAATGCTACACACCAGGAAATTCTTGGTGTGAACATCAGCACCGTAAATATCCCGGTAGTTGCGGGGCGCAACCTCGCGGTATTGGTGGAGGCCGCCGCACGCAATTTTGTCATGCAACAGCGCGGCATCGACAGCATGCAGGAATTCATCACGCGGCATGATCAACTGCTGCTCGACGACTAGCGGAACACCCAATGCAGCTTTTTTTAATCAGTGGTTTATCCGGTTCCGGCAAGAGCGTCGCGCTCAAAACACTGGAGGACGCGGGCTTTTATTGCGTGGACAACCTGCCTGCTGAACTACTTCCCAGCCTGGTCGAACAACTCATGTCGACCGGCTATCAAAATATTGCGGTAAGCGTGGACGTGCGCAACGCTCAAAGCGTACGGGTGCTTCCTTCCCTGTTGCAGCAGCTTATGCAGAAAGACCTGGCGGTGCATGTGCTGTTTCTGGTTGCGCAGACCGACACACTGGTGAAGCGTTTCTCCGAAACGCGCCGCCTGCATCCGCTCAGCGACGGAGTGCGCACCCTGCCGGAATGCGTTGCCTATGAGCGCGAATTGCTCGCCGAAATCAGCGATATCGGTCATCACATCGATACCAGTGATCTCGACGCCAACGCGCTACGTGCCTGGATCAAGCAGCTCATCCAGTTGGACCGCGCGCGGCTGACGCTGCTGTTTGAATCATTCGGTTTCAAACATGGCATTCCGCTGGATGCGGATCTGGTATTCGATGTACGCTGCCTGCCCAATCCGTATTACAACGAAACCCTGCGCCCTCTCACCGGTCGTGATGCGGCAGTCATCGAATTTCTGAAAAATACACCTGCCGCGCAGGAGATGTTTGACGATATCCGCCATTTTCTGGAGCGCTGGCTTCCCTGCTATATCGCCGACAACCGCAGCTACCTGACCGTGGCCATCGGCTGCACCGGCGGGCAGCATCGTTCGGTATATTTCGCCGAAAAGCTTGCGCAACATTTTGAAGGGCAGCAGCAGGTACTGGTGCGCCATCGTGAACTCGCATGAATCCATCCACGCGGCCATCCTGCCGCACCTCAAATCCGGCGACTGGTTGACGCTGTTGCTCGGTGGCACCGGTGTCATGCTGCTTGCTCTCAATTTATGGAGTGGTGGCATCGCCGACAAGGCTGTCATCCGTAGTGGCGGCAAAATATTCCGTGAAGTGCCGCTGTCACGCGACCAGCAGATCGAAGTACCCGGCCCGCTTGGCACCAGCGTCATCACCATACAGGGGCGCAAGGCACGCATCAGTTCCGACCCCAGCCCGCGCCAATACTGCGTGCGCCAGGGCTGGTTGCAGCAGGCCGGCGAAATCGCCATCTGCCTGCCGAATCAGGTCAGTGTGGAATTGGCCGGTAGCCAGAAGAAGTATGACAGTCTCAACTACTAAAGATCAGGGTTCAGGCGCGAGAATGCAGGATTCGGAGACGAGCCCCTCTGAACCCCGAATCCCGCATCCTGCATCCTCGCTTCTGCTGGACACCACAGCAGAAGACCACCACATCGCGCGCATGGCGGCAGTGGCGCTCGGCCTTACAGTTCTGGAGAACGCCATTCCTTCTCCGCTGCCCGGCGTGAAACCCGGCTTGGCCAACATTGTGACGCTGATCGTGCTGGTGCGCTACGGCTGGCGCGCGGCGGCATGGGTATCACTGCTACGCGTGGTGGCAGGTAGCTTGCTGTTCGGCAGCTTTCTCGCCCCCGGTTTTTTCCTCAGTCTGTCCGGCGCAGTATGCAGCCTGCTGGTGCTGGCCTTCGCGCAATACTTGCCGGCGCGCTGGTTCGGCCCGGTCAGTCACAGCATCTACGCCGCCTTCGCGCACATCGCCGGACAGATGCTGGTGGTGTATGTATGGCTGATTCCGCATGCCGGCATCGCCTATCTCATCCCGATTTTTGCCACCGCTGCCTTGGTGTTCGGTGCAGTGAACGGCATCATCGCGGCACGTTTCATGGATAATGACGGCAAACCGAATATGGAACCGCAACCATGAAAACCATAACTCTTGCCTTTACCGGTGCCTCCGGGTTGCCTTATGGCATGCGCCTGCTGGAACGTTTGCTGAAAAGTGGACAGCGCGTACATCTGGTGTACTCTCAGGCAGCCCAGATCGTCGCCAAACAAGAACTGGATTTCACACTACCCAATCGCCCGCAGGATGCGGAAAAGCTGCTGGTGGAACGCTTTGGGGAATTCAGCGGCGAGTTGCACGTATTCGGCCGTGACGACTGGTATGCTCCAATGGCCTCCGGCTCCAACCCAGGTGACGCAATGGTGATCTGCCCCTGCACCATGGGCACACTCGGCAAGATCGCCAGCGGTACCAGCGACGACCTGATCGCCCGCACCGCCGATGTAATGCTAAAGGAAAAACGCCCGTTGATTTTAGTGCCGCGCGAAACCCCGTTCTCCGCGATCCATCTGGAAAATATGCTCAAGCTGTCACACGCCGGCGCGGTCATCCTGCCGCCCAACCCCGGCTTTTACCACCACCCGCAGAGCGTGCAGGACATCGTGGATTTTGTGGTGGCGCGCATCCTCGATCATCTCGGAGTAGCGCATGAGTTGGTAAAGAAGTGGGGAGAAGGTTCGTAGGTTGGGTTAGCAAGTATTTCGCATAACCCGATATCAAAAGAAAAGCCGCCGGGTTAGCCCCGGCAACACCCCTTCAACATCTGCCGCACCGGTGTCGGGATCGCCGCACTCAACGCATCCTCCACACTCAACCATACACTCCCCCGCTGCGCGGCACGCAGCGGCTTGTTCGATAGTTGAATCTTCAGTGGTGTGATGTGCAGCTTGAAGTGCGTGAAGTTGTGGGTGAATGTTTCCAGCCTTTCTCCGTGATGCGCCGTCATTCCATTTTGCACAAACCAATTCTTTGCCGCTGCTTCGTCACCGAACTGCGGCAGGCACCATAGCCCGCCCCAGATACCTTGCGGGGCGCGTTTTTCCAGCAGGATATCGTTGCCATGCATGAGCAGCAGCATGACTACGTGACGCTCCGGAACGGGTTTGCGCGGGTGCGGCGTGGGCAATTCATTAACACGGCCGGTGCTGAACGCTACGCAATCACTTTGCACCGGGCACACGGTGCATTTCGGTTTACTACGCGTGCAGACGGTCGCTCCCAAATCCATTAGTGCTTGGGTGTAGGTGGCGACATCGTGTGGCGGCAACAGCGCCTCAGCTTGCCCCCAGAGTCGCGCTTCGGCTTTTTTATCTACCGCCCAGCCCTCGATGCCGCAATGGCGCGCCAGTACGCGCCTGACGTTACCGTCGAGTATTGCACGGTGCTCACCCCAAACCAGCGCGCAGATTGCGGCGGCGGTGGAACGGCCGATGCCGGGCAGTGCGAGAATGGCTGCGAAGTCACGTGGAAATTCGCCGTCATATCGTTCGATGATGATCTGTGCGGCCATATGCAGGTTGCGCCCTCTGGCGTAATAACCGAGGCCGCTCCAATACGTGAGTACTTGCTCTTCGCTGGCGTCGGCGAGCATGGTGACAGTGGGAAAAGCGGCGATGAAGCGCAGGTAATAGGGAATGACGGTGGCAACCTGCGTCTGCTGCAGCATGATCTCGGACAACCATACTCGGTAGGCGTCCATACCCTGCCACGGCAGATCGTGGCGGCCATGTGTGTATTGCCAACGGATGAGGCGGGAGGCGAAACTATTCAAGGCGATGGCTAGCGGTTTCAGGTAGCCCGCGTAGCGGATGTGCGAAGAGTGTATGTTTGTGCGATCTATTTGAACAAGCCTTTGAGGCCACCCTTCAACTGATCCTGCAACTTGGTTTTAACTTCTTCTTTTTTCTCTTCAATCTTCTGTTTGGCAGCCTCACCGACCATCGCACCGAAATCCAGCGTGTATTTCAAATCGGCAAACGGGCCGCTAATACGCACCGGCACGGTGATCCCGCCAACGGCATCCTTGCCGCCCTGACCCTCCAGTGTTTTGGCGAGCGTGGCCTTGGCGACGTAGTTCATGCTGTCGTTACCGATGTCGATGTCACCGTTGCCAGTGAGGCGCAACAGCGGGGATTTCAGCGACAGGTCATCGTTATGCGCGACACCGTTGCTCATCTTGAAACTCGCCTTGAGTTCACTGAAGTCGGTCTTCTCTTCCTTGTTCGCTCCTACGGTTTTTGCAGCACCACCCTTGCCGAATTCGCGCAGATTCTTGGCGACGTTGATACCCTTGATCGCACCGTCGGCGAGATTCAGCGACATCGTGCCGTTGAGCGCCTTCTTCATCGCGCCGACGGTGTTGCCTTGCATGGTTAGATTCACGCCGATATTACCTTTACCTTCGAGGGTGTCGAAATTTGCCGCATCCCTGGTTAGTTCGGCGACGTTAATGCCTTTCAGTGTCTGACTGACAGAGATGACAGGCTTATCCGGCGCGGCATTCACACTCAGGCTGCCGTTCATGCTGCCCTGATACAGATTGGCGGACAGCGGCGCAACATTCACCTGGCCGTTGCGCGCCTTTACGTCGAGCCGCACGTTGGTAGATTTGACGTTTGCCACCTTGAGCGAACCGATACGCAGGCTGCCGTCCAGATTGAGCTTGCGCAATGCGGATAGGTCGATGGGTTGCTCCGGCTGGTCGCCTGGTTTGGATTTGCCTTCGACTTCGGATTTTTTCGGCAGGTACAGGTCGGCATCGAACTGGTCGATATCCACATCGAAACGGATCGCCGGTTCGGCAAAGCCGTTTATATCTACCTTGGCTTTGACCTGGCTTTGCAACAGGCCGCCCGCCAGATTGGCCTGCACGGTTTGCTTTGCCGCATCCACCTGCATGCTACCCTTCATCTCACTGCTCACCGACTTGCCCGGCAGCTTGTCGCCGGTTGCATTCACCGCCAGCACCAGGCTGGAAAGATTGAATTGCTGCGCCTCGAAGTTGCCGGACAACGGCGAGGCAAGCCTCACCTTGAACGCCTGCTCCGGCTGTTTCATATCCAGGTCGAGCGTCAGCGCGCTGACCTTGAACGATTTTGCATCACCCTCCACGCCGGGTAATGACAGAGCTGCGGCAATATTGCCGAAAGCACCGTCCAATTTGGCATTCAGCATCATTTTGTCGCCGGAGAATTTACCTTTGGTTAGACTTATTGCAGGCGCATCCAGCGTGGCCTGGAAGTTATCCTTACCCTTTACGCCGTTTGCACTCAGGGAAAATTTCTTCGCGCCAAATTCCTGTGCAGACAAGTCTGCATTGATATCGCCATTGGCTTTCAGCTTGAGATTGCTGATATCGAGCGCAGCACCGTCAACCTGTAAATCCAGTCCTTCCAGACGATAGAGCTGCTTGTCCAGATCAAAAGTCAGCGTAGTCCTCAGTTGGGTGTTGATGTCCAGCTTCGGCTGGTTGGCCTGCACAGAGGTAGACAGACGTATTTTGCCAGGCACACCGTTGGCGATACGCCCGGTGTGCAGGTTTAGGTCCTTGATGGTGTAATGCGCACCCGTGCCTTCATCACGGTAAGTCAGGCTGGTTTTTTCTATGGACACACCGGCGATATCGAACTTGATCGGCTGCTCACCATCCGATTTTTTTTCGTCTTTGCCAAGCAAGTCGTCGATGTTGGTCGTGCCATCCTTGTGCTCGACCAGCGTGGCTTGCAGGCCGCTCACCGCCACTTCGTTTACCACCGCCTGACCGGAAAACAGCGGCAACAGCGCCAGCGAGACGCGTGCCGAATCGATGACAGCAAACTGCTTGTCGCTGTTGAACTCGGACAGCGATACCTTGCCGACATTAGCGCCAATATTCGGGAAGAATGACAGTGTGATGTTGCCGTCCAGCCGCAGGTCGCGCTGCTTGCCCTCTTTCACCGCCCTGATAATCTGTTCTTTGTAATCATTCGGGTCGAAGGTGGCCGCCACATATGCTACACCCGCCACGGCGATAGCAACTGCTGCACCCGTGCCCAGCAAACCGTATTTGAGGATTTTGTTCATGGAAACCTCCCGGTGAGAATCAGGAGAGATTATAACGGAGAGCAGGCTAAATATTCGCCTGCCCGTCCAAATCAGATTACTTTCGAGTAACGTGCGTGTTCGGTACGGGTACGCAGGTATTTGTCGAACACCATACAGATGTTACGGATCAGCATACGACCCTTCGGCGTAACACTGATCCATTGCGGGGAAACCTCCAATAACCCTTCGCGCTCATACTCATGCAATTCTTCCATTTCTGTAGCGAAGTACTGGTCGAAGTCAATCAGATAGGCAAGGTTGAACGACTCTTTGGAAATTTCGAAATGGCACATCAGCGCCTGAATAATGGCACGGCGCACCAGATCGTCGGCATTCAATTCCAGACCACGCATGATGGGCAATTCATTCCGGTCCAGCGCGTCGTAATAGTTTTCCAATTCGCGATAATTCTGGCTGTAGGTCGGGCCGATTTTGCCGATGGAGCTGACGCCAAGTGCAACCAGATCGCAATCGGAATGGGTGGAGTAACCCTGGAAATTACGGTGCAGCCGGCCCTGGCGTTGCGCCACCGCAAGCTCGTCTTCGGGTTTGGCGAAGTGATCCATGCCGATATACACATAGCCGGCCCTGGTCAGCTTATCCACCGCCATGCTGAGAATATCCAGCTTCACTTGCGGTGCCGGCAAATCTTCTTCGTGAATGCGCCGCTGCGGCTTGAAAACGGTCGGCATGTGCGCATAGTTATAGACTGACAGGCGATCCGGATCGGCGGCAATCACCTTGTCCAGCGTCTTGCCAAAACCTTCCAGTGTCTGTTTGGGCAAACCATAAATCAGGTCGATACTGACCGATTTGAACCCGTTGGCACGTGCCGCATGGATGACGCGCAGGGTTTCTTCCTCGCTCTGGATACGGTTTACCGCGCGTTGCACCTCGGCGTCAAAATCCTGCACACCGATGCTGATGCGGTTGAAGCCTTCTTTGCCGAGCAGCGCGATAGTGGCGTCACTCACCTTGCGCGGGTCTATCTCAATCGAATATTCGCCGTCTTCCACCAACCTGAAGTACTGGCGAATGGCTGCCATTACCTGGCGTATTTCATCATCGCTCATGAAGGTTGGCGTGCCACCGCCGAAGTGCAACTGTTCGACTACTTGCCCTGGCCCGAGCAATGCCGCCTGCATATCCATTTCCTTGATCAGGTAGCGCACATATTCGGCGGACTGGCTGCGATCCTTGGTGATGACCTTGTTGCAGGCGCAGTAAAAACACAGCGTGTTGCAAAACGGGATATGGATATACAGCGATAACGGGCGGGGAGAGCCACCAATCTCACGTTTAGCCATCCATTGCCGGTAACTCTCGGCATTAAAAGCTTCAATGAAGCGGTCTGCGGTCGGATAAGAAGTATAACGCGGACCGTTTTTATCCAGCCGGCGTATCAGCTCCAGATCCACTACCAGCTGATTGACTGGCTCATTCATAAAAACACCTCCGTAATGCGTCTCGCATTATGCCAAATTTCCACCGGCAACCGGTTTGATATATATCAAGATTCATGTCACACTCGGTAGAGATGAAATAACCAATTACACACAAAAACGGGGGCCTCGCTTCCCTATTACTAAAGGCTGACAACGTGCAACAACCTGTTTCAAGCTCTCGACTCAAAATAGCCTGTTCCAATTGCAACCTGCGGGAACTGTGCCTACCCGTCAATCTTAGCATGGGTGAAATACACCAACTGGATGCAATTAGCCATACCAAGCGCAGCTACGTGCGCGGCGACTACCTGTATCGTAGCGGTGGCAAGTTTCAGTCGCTGTATGCTATTTACCGTGGCTCATTCAAAACCCAAGTGCTGCACGAAGACGGGCGCGAACAAGTGACTGGCTTCCAGATGATCGGCGAAATTATCGGCCTGGACGCGATTTGCACTGATCACCATGCTTGCGACGCGGTTGCACTGGAGAACAGCGAGGTATGCGAACTGCCGTTTAGCAAACTGGAAGCGCTAAGCCATGAACTACCCAGCCTGCAACGGCACCTATACAAAATCATGAGCCGAGAGATCGTACGTGACCAGGGCATCATGCTGCTGCTCGGTTCAATGCGCGCCGAAGAGCGATTGGCCGTATTCCTGCTCAGTCTGTCGCAACGTTTTGCAGCACGCGGTTTATCGCCAACTCAATTCCAGTTGCGCATGTCACGCCAGGAAATTGGCAGCTATTTGGGGTTGAAACTGGAAACTGTGAGCCGCGCATTTTCACAATTTCAAAACAGTGGCCTGATAAACGTCCATACCCGTTTAGTGGAGCTGATCGATCTGCCCGGTTTGCGCGCATTTATCAATAAACAGCATTAACATACGAAAACCGTACCTGCACGACCCTTCCATCAAATAAATCCGGCTCAAAAAATGGCCATGGAACGCAAATTATACTGGAGCATTGGCATTCTTTCGGTTCTAATTTTTGTGAGTTCATTTTTTACACCGGGAAAATCCAGCGAAAAAAATGATCTGCCGTGGCAGATCGAGCATCCGGCACCGGACACCATACGCATTTTTGGTCTGACGCTGGGCTCCAGCACCACCCATGACGCAGAGCAGCGTTTTCAGGAAGAAGCCCAGTCCAGCCTGTTCAAGTCTCCTGACGGGCAACTGGTTGCAGAAATGTTTTTCGAACAAGTTACGCTGGCAGGCCTGAAATCCAGAATTGTTATCAGCATCGCGGTTCCCGCAACCGAATTGCAGGCCATGTATGCGCGCGGCCTACGCATCAGCGGAGTGGGAGACAGTAAAAAAATCACACCTGCACCGGATGATGTAATTCGACTGCGCACCCTGCCGATCAGCAGCCTGACCTACATGCCATCCGTCCGCCTGGAAGAGGAAGTTTTCGTGAAACGCTTCGGGCAGCCGAGCCGGCGCATCAAGGAAAGAAAAAGCGGCACAATTCACTGGCTGTACCCGCAAAACGGCCTGGATATTGCCTTGGGCGGCGAAGAGAAGCCCGTATTACAATACGTACCACTCAAGGAGTTCGACAAACTTCTACAGCCCTTGCTGGCCAACGGGGAAGTACTTAACTAGATCTATCCGGCGCGCTGTCCTGTTCATCTTTCGGCTGGTGAACCATGTCATCATCATCCAGCAGAATACGACTGGCATTACCTTCCATGTCCTCGTATTGGCCCTTTTTAACAGCCCAGATCAACACCACAAAAAATATCAGGCCGAAAAATATCATACCGGGGATCAGACTATAAATTACATCCATGACTGCCTCTACGATTTCTTGAATAAAGTGCGAATGCGCGCCGCGTTACCGATTACCACCAACGAACTGATCGGCATGGTGATTGCCGCCACTAGCGGCGTCACCATCGCCAACATCGCCAGCGGTACCATGATAGCGTTGTAAACAAAAGACAATCCAATGTTCTGCCTGATGGTGCGCAAGGTGCGGCGCGACAACAGGGCGGCCTGACGCACTTTGTTCAACTCGTTATGCATCAACACAATATCGGCGCTCTCCACCGAAACGTCGGTGCCCGAGCCAAGCGCGATGCCGACATCGGCGCGAACCAGCGCAGGTGCATCGTTAATACCGTCGCCCACCATGGCGACTACCGCACCGCGTTGTTGCAACTGCCGGATCACCTGATCTTTGTCTTGCGGCAGCACCTCGGCGATAACTTCCATGCCGCCCAGTTGCCGCGCAATCACCTCGGAAACCGACCTGCGGTCGCCGGAGAGCAGGGTCATCGCGATGCCTGCCGCGCGTAATTCGTTTACCAGTTGCTGCGCGTCTTCGCGCAGCTTGTCTGCCAACGCAAAGACGGCCAGATGCGTAGCACCCTGTGCCATATGCACACAACTCATCGCCTGCGCTTCCAGCTCATGCGCTTGGGTTTGCAGTCCGGTATCGAGTGCAATGCCGCGCCGTTTCAACCATTCGGCACTACCCAGCAATATCAGTTGCCCGGCCGCTAGCGCTTCAACGCCCAGCCCGGCCGTCGCGTGGAAGCCACTCACTGTGATGTCGCAACAGTTCAATTGCTGTTTTTCTGCTTCGATGACGATAGCTTTCGCCACGCTGTGCTCACTGTAGCGTTCCACCGCTGCCGCGCTGCGCAATATATCTTCCTTCACCGCGCCTGGCGCGACATGCAGTTGTACAACGCTCATCTTGCCTTCGGTCAGCGTGCCGGTCTTGTCGAACACAAAATGATTCACTCTGGACAAGGTTTCCAGCACCAGTCCGTTCTTGATCAGGATGCCGTGTTTCGCGCCGAGGCCGGAGGCGACCGCAATCGACATCGGCGTTGCCATGCCCAGCGCGCACGGGCAAGTGATGATCAGCACCGAAGTGGCCGCCATCAGCGCAATTTCGATGTTTTCGGTACTCCATGCCACAAAGGTTATCCCCGCACAAATCAGCGTGGCCAGCACAAACCATGGCACGATGGTATCGGCAAGACGCTGGATCGGCGCCTTGGAAGATTGCGCTTCCTCGACCAGACGAACGATTTTTGCCAGGGTTGTATCCTGCAACAGCAAGCGCACTTCCACCAGCAGTGCGCCGCCGGTATTCAGCGTGCCGGCAAAAACCTGTGCACCGATTGATTTGCTCACTGGCACGGATTCGCCACTCAGCATGGATTCATCCACTGCGCTGCGTCCTTCCAGCACAACACCGTCTACCGGCACTTTGCTGCCGGGTTTGATCAGCACCCGGTCACCGGGCCTGACCCCGCGAATCGGCGTCATCTGCTCCTGTCCGTCGCGCATCACGATTGCCGCGCGTGGCTGCAATTCAAGCAGCCGTTTGGTGGCGGAAACCGCCTGATGGCGAAACATACCCTCCAGATAGCGGCCGATCAGAATCACAAAAATCAGGTTGGTGACGGTGTCGAAATACACCTCCCCAGTCCTGCTGGCAGTCACCGTAATATATGCAGAGTAGGCGTAAGTAACGCTCAGACCGAGGGCAATCGGTAAATCCATGGTCAGATGGCCGCCACGCAGGCCGCCAAGTGCGCCACGGTAAAAGGGATAGCCCGCATACAGCAAGGTCGGCGTGGCCAGAGCCAGGCCGACCCAATGGAAGAAATCGCGGAACTCGTCCCGGCTCGCACCACTATATAATGCGATGGAAACCCACAACATGTTCATCATCGTGAAACCGGCGAAAAATAACCGGTAGAGCATGGCACGATTGATTTTCTTGATTACACCTTCGGCACTTTCCGGATCGTAGGGCACAGCGGCGTAACCAATTTTGGCCAGCGCACGCAGTGCCTCGGATAATTTGCTGTGCCGATTGTCCCAGCGCAGGTGCAGCCGCCTGGCGGCCAGGTTGACATTTGCCGACTGCACACCGGATACATGCTGCAGGCCGCGCTCGATCAGCCACACGCAGGCTGCGCAATGAATGCCCTCGACGAGCAGATGAATATCGCGCACGTCACCGGTGCCGGTGGCGAATTCCTGCTGCACTTCATCGAGATCGTAAAATTCGATATCTCTGGGCGGCTCCGGCGGCGGGGCGAGCAATGTCCCTTCCGGAGTGCGCTGGTAGTAGCCTTGCAAGCCGGCAGCAAAGATGGCACCACACACCGACTGGCAGCCGAAACAACAGAAACGTCGCTCCGCACCCTCAAGCCACGCGTGATGATCTACCCCGGGAACGATAGTCAAACCGCAGTGAAAACAAATACTGGAAATGTGATCGTGCTGCGGTGTCATCAATACTGATGAGTTCAACGAGGCATCGCGACCGAGAACCTGTCGGTATTGACCTCAAACACATCTCCTCCGCGCTTGATGCGGATGCGCAGCTCCCAGTAGCCCTTGAGCGGAAAGCTGATAAAGCCCTGGTAGTTGCCCGGTGACACCTCCCTGAACGTTGTCAGAAAATCCTTACTCGCATCGGCTGCGCGATAGGCTTCCACTTCCATCGCCCCGCTGACCGGCACGTTTTCTCGATCCGCTACGCTGATTTCATAGGCGACTGGCGAATCCATCGTGATGGCCTTGGGCTGTTTGATGGTAGTTTTCCAGGCCAGCGCCTTATGTGACTGGAGATCACCCAGTACTGCCGCATCGGATTTGCGATCTCTGGTGCTGTATTCCCGGTCCACCAGAGATGAGCGATTATGCATGGCAAGCCAGACGAATATGCTATTTATGCTGAGCACCACAATGATTGCTCCCAGCATTCCGAGGAGCCACGGATTGCGCAAACCGTTTTTATGATTCTGTGAAATCATTTTTGGCTCTTCGCGTGAGAGTGTGGGTAAAAATGGTCATGGAATTGCCTGAACGCCTTACTGAATGCGGGTTTCAGCAGATTGATACTGCTGCGGAAACTGGTATGATTTCGGGATGGCTACTTTACGC
>Ga0307376_10000508_pt1 | contig 47620 bp, 32 predicted proteins | sample TR2MG_FD_202536 | JGI IMG/M metagenome (GOLD analysis project Ga0307376, IMG submission 202536) | Soil microbial communities from Risofladan, Vaasa, Finland - TR-2 | ecosystem: Environmental > Terrestrial > Soil > Coastal area > Acid sulfate soil | place: Finland: Risofladan, Vaasa | collected...
TGTTGATATGCAGCGTGATGAGTATAGCGTCGGTCTGAAGAAAACCATAAGCACGTTACATTGGAGCAGAAGCGGTGAAAAACGAAAAGCAGGATAGAAGAGAACTCTGTAAAGATGCTACAGTCTCGAAAATTGTGTTATTTAAAAATACTTTGTTTAAAGAAAGGAAATTAACATGAAAACTTTGAAACTAAAATTAGTTTGTTCGATCCTAGTAGGTGTAATTGCAGTTGCGTTTTTACCAACATTAATGAATACCGTTAATGCTCCAAGCAGTGCAAAAGTGCTCAGCCTTGACCAAATGTGTTCAATCTGGGGTGGATGTGCGCAATGTACTGGTAGTCAAGCTGCGTATGGTTGCTTCTGCGTACATTCAGGGGGACGTTACCATGAATGCAGTGTGAGTGCAACCGCACAGTGGTGCGAAGACGCAGCAAGTGGAAGTTGTGAGGACGGCAATAAATATACTTCTGCTACTGGGTCAACCTATGAAAGTTCAACGTCTGAAGCAGGACGTAAATGTAATGGGGCATCTTATTGCGCTGTGATTAATCAAAAGGGAGTAAATTACATTACTACTAACACATGCTATATCCTTCATTCGTACTGTCTTTAATAAAAGAGGTTATACCAATATTTGAAAGGAAATTTATTATGTCTAAATTAGAAAAATACAAATTTACTGCGTTAATTATGTTTGCTGGTCTATTCCTTATTGCTGGAACCAACGCAAAAGCCAACGAAAATAATATTTTGGACATCATTATTGCTGGGGTCAAGCTTAATGATAGTTTGATTAATAATATCTCTTTTAGTTACACCGTTGATTATAATGTATCTGAAGAATGGCGAAAGGAACAGTTAGAGTTTACAAAAACAATGATGGGTAACGAATACTCAGAAGAAATAGAGTTGAGAGTTTCGACTCTTGAGCATACATTACGTACAGGGTCAACGGTTTGTGAAGGAAGCAAATTTAATATAGCCTCAAAAATTGTCGCTCTGTCTGATCAAGAGGTGTTTCAAGATGAGGTTGTAACTTGTGACGGTATTCAGCTAACAGAGTTAAATATCAAAGAGGGTATTGGTTATATATCCAATGAACCCGAAACCAGAAGGTCCGACTTGATGTTTGACGTAAGAAACTTTCCAACACTTTTTGTAGACGGGCAGTCAATGTATTCTGCTTTGACTTCCGATGATACAGCGGTCAGTGTTTTGGGGACTGAAACGATCGATGGCGCCGCGTGCTATGTAATCGAGATGGTTAAGAGCTTCTCAAGCCCCTCCGGAATTCAAATGCAAGTTAAGCGAAGGTGTTGGATTGCTCCTGAAAAAGGTTATCTGGTAAAAAAAGCTATTTCATATAGTGTAGAAACACCTGATAAACCTTTGAATATTACTGAATCTGAGTTGGCTGAGAGTGCCGATGGAATATGGTATTATTCCAAGGCAACCTTCCACTCCTATCCGCTGTTTTTGACAAAACCCGATGTGGTTGCAGTTTTGGAACTCAAAAACATAGCCATAAATCAGCAGCTTAGAGACGATACGTTTATCCCTGATACCAGCAAAGTTACAAAGATTTATGATACCGTGCTCCGTTTCTCATATCCAACTGAACCTTTATCTCTTTTGGATGCTGGGATAATTGAATAAAAAAAGAACGAAGCAAAAGAAACTATGAATACTAAAACAGGTGGTCATAAGCTGTGTGTGACCACCTGTATTCTTAGAGGGTTCATACCAGCAAAACATAACTGCTCTCCAAAACTGAAGCTGTGGAATTTATATGTTTTTAATGTCAAGTAGTAGCTTATTATCAAATTACATTAAGAGCCTGTAACAAAACCTAAAATTTAATCAGTGCTTTGTCCGATAAAGATGGTTAGGAAAATGAAAGATTTGACATTTAGCCATGGAGGGCATCATCATGGCCAAACCACTGGTAAACGACCAATTATGGGAACTGATCAAACCGATTCTGCCCAAACACCCGCCTCGACCCAAGGGAGGCAGGCCACCTGTCGACGACCGCAAAGCACTCACTGGAATCATTTTTGTACTCAAGACCGGTATCCCCTGGCAGTACCTGCCAAAGGAAATGGGCTGCGGTTCCGGCATGACCTGTTGGCGACGTCTGCAAGACCGGCAAAAGGCCGGTATCTGGGACAAGATACACCGCATCCTACTCAGCCATTTGCGGGAGAAAGACAAGATAGACTTTTCCCGTGCGGTGGTAGATTCGGCTTCGGTGCGAGCCGTTTTTGGGGGGCGAAAACGGGCCCGAATGCAACGGATAGACGGAAACTGGGGTCGAAACATCACATTATCACCGATGCCAACGGCATCCCTTTTGCAGTGAAAGTCACAGGAGCTAACCGCCACGATGTAACTCAACTTTTGCCGTTGGTTGAGTCGATTCCTCCAATCGCAGGTAAGGTGGGTCGTCCTCGTAAGAGACCGGATCGTGTTCAGGGTGATCGAGCCTATGACAGTCAACCCCATCGAGATGCATTGCGTAAACTGGGTATAGATTCTGTTCTGGCAAAACGCAGAACGGAAAACGGCAGCGGATTGGGAGTCTTTCGCTGGGTGGTCGAGCGCACACTTTCCTGGGTGCACCAGTTTCGCAGATTGCGAGTTCGTTATGAACGTCGTCATGATATTCATGAAGCGTTCCTCACGATAGGTTGTATTTTAATATGTTCAAAGTTCATATAAACCAGCTTTTGTTACAGGCTCTTAATATTTAGGGGTATCAGCAAATCATGAAAACAATCTCAAAAAATCAACATTTTCTTATTATTGTTTTTGTGACCATAGTTTCAATGGTCTTTGCTTTAGTAAAGCCACTCAAAGTGTTTTCTTCACCAAAGCAACAATTCTCAGTGGCCGATGGAAATATTGACACAAGATGTGGCCCCAAAGCCTTACTTGTGATATGCAGAATTTTAGGTGTCGAAACTAACTTAGAAGAGCTGATTAAATTATCTGATTTCAATAACTCAGGTACTACCATGTACGGATTACTCCAAGCGGCGAGAAAAAAACGAGTAAGTGCTGTCGGTCTTGAAATAAGTCTTGAAGAATTATCTCAACTTGATAAACCGTGTATTGCCTTTGTAAACAGCAACCATTTTGTTGCCATTGTCGACTACAAAGATGGTATCTTCAATATCGTTGACTCGGACAGATTATATACAATACAGAAGTCAGAACTTGAAGAAATATACTCAGGCAAAGTACTTGTTATCTCAAAAGATGGCATATTGACGGAGAATTCTTTCCCAAGTATACATTTCCAGGAATACAAACATGATTTTGGACCATTGGAACAAAACCAGACTATAGAGTACACATTTACCTTTTACAACAAGGGGAAAACGAAATTGATAATCGACAAGGTTAAAACTGGGTGTAGTTGCTTGGCAACGCTAATCTCCAAAAAAGAGTTGCCGGGGGGTGACAAAGGGCAAATTAGTGTTAAGTTTAATACGGGGGGACAAGAAGGTACGACTCAACAGCATCTCTTGATTCACACAAATGACCCAAACAATGCTTGGGTCAAACTTATTTTATCTTATACTATTAAAGCAGAAATAAATGTTAGTCCGAAACATCTTGATTTGGGTCACGTTTATCCAAATGATCTATCTGAAAGAAAAATTACAATATCATTTCCTACGAATAATGATAGCAAAATAATGACAGTAACTTCAGACTGTCCTGATGTTCTTGTCGGTCAAATAGCACCAGCTAAAACCATTAGTAATAATAGAATATTTGAAATTCCAATCAAGCTAGCAAACAATAAAAGTATAGGGCAACTCGAAGGAATAATCTCTATTCAGACTACTGACAGCCAAAAACCATATATAAATATTCCTGTCAGAGGTGAGGTAATAGGGCTAATCAAAATTTGGCCAAACCAGTTTTTTTGGGGAATCGTAGAACAAGGGCAACAAGCCAAAGCAAAGGTGAGAGTATTCCAGCAAAATCTAAATAAACCAAACTGGAAGATAGAAAAACTGGAAACTGCACCCGGTTGTCCAGTAAAGTCCTATGAAATCACAAAAAACAAAGGTGGAAGAGAATATGAGATTGAGCTTACCCTCTTTTCAGCAAAGCCGGGTTTAGTGAAAGATACTGTTAGGATTTACACAAATAATGTGCAACAGCCGATACTGGAGGTTCCAGCAATTGGTTTAATAAAAAACGAGAAACCTTGATGTATTAATCCTTCTTGATAGAATAAAGTCTGAGTTTTGTTCCTGTGAATAGTTGCTCTTCACACTTGCTGAGATGTGAAGAGAAGCAAAATAGGCTATCGCTTCCTTATATATATGCAGAGGGGCCATTTTGAACTGAATGTTTTTGTACGGCCATTTGTAATAATAAGATAATACAGTCTGTCATCCGAGCAAGGTGATTTTTTAATGGAAACATTATGTTTGTGTCGATAAAATAATAAGTTATGTATATAAGGATTTATAACTTGGAATAGAAGTTTGATATAAGCCAATTTTGCATATTTTAAGACAGGAGTGCTTAAATGAAAAGGTTTTTGATGTTAGCATGCATAAGTATCTTGACCCTTGTATCAATGATCAGCATTTTATATGCAGAGGCCCCTAATTCTCGTGGGTCTAAAACGAGAATACTAATCGAGGCCATGACGGTACAAGTTAATAACAATGTACTATCAGCACTTCAGCTGGATAATAATGTTGAACCTTTGTCTAACGTGACTGTTCCTCTTCCTAGTTTGTTGTATATTTTAGCTGACCCTAATAGCGTAAAGATAGTAGCCTCTACAAAAATCGAGACGTTCGTTGGTGAAACAGGTGAAATTGATACTGGAGAAAGAATAAAATACCTAATTAAAAAAGATAATGGTTCTTTCGAAGAAAAGACCACCGATAAGCCAATTGGAACAACATTGGTAGCAACACCAACTATTGATAGACAGGGGAAAATTCAAGTGGATTTTAAATTTGAGCATACTACAGTAATTTTACCCAAGGAGATTGACCATGAAACTTCTCCGCCGATACGCAAGCCAGTAGAGGATAACAAGACACTGAATAGTATAGTAAAGCTTACATCAGGCGAGCCGATCATTGTTGGGACTTCGGTAACATCTGATTCGAAATCCTTTACGCTTGTGCGAGCTGAGGTTTTGAAAAACCTAAAACATTTTTTTTAGAGCCTATTATGACATTTATTATGGATAACGCAAGTACAAAAGGTAGGGTCAAGAATCTTTCGCACATTTTGCAACAGGTCCTTTAACTGGTCGTTATTTATTTCTCAATCTGGTCATTACTTTTAGCTGACTTTTGACGCTTTCTTCACACCGTTTGCCCGAGTTTGTCGAAACCTCGCCCCTTCCTTATCTTCCAGGTCAGGTAGTGTCAAGAATCTTTCGCACATTTTGGAATAGGTCCTTCATCTGGGCTCAGTCTCTTGAACCCCAGAATTAAAAACATTAAGGAAACAGATTAACCGGCTGATTTGCAAGGCGCCCATACCTGGCTGCATTTGAAGCGCCCCGGGACACCAATGTCGCTCCCTATCCGCAAAAAAAGCCTGTAATTTGTTCTTCAAGTATCAACAAAAACCCCCCCTGAAACGCTAACTATAAGGTAATAACCGGCTGCCCAGAGGTAGGCTTGCATGCTTAACTATGTATTCACGGCAAAGAACAGCGAAGGCAATCTGCTGGTGGGGCAGATGCATGCCGACCGCCGTGAAACTGTTGTAAGTGCTTTAAAACAAAAAGGTTACTACCTAGTTAGCGTCGAGCCTGAGAGCAAGCTCTCAACAGTTATACGGTCAAGGGCAGGTTTGCGCAGCCGGGTCAGCCTACGCGACAGGGCGATTTTCACCCACCAATTGGCAACCCTGCTCAAAGCTGGCGTACAGCTAAGCATCGCGTTAAGAACCCTATCGAGGCAGACCCAAAACAAATACCTGGCCTCCGTCATCGGACAGTTGCAAAACGATATCGAACAGTCGAGCTCGCTGTCACAGGCAATGTCAAAGCATCCAAGGGCCTTTTCTGTGGTATATACGGCCATCGTTGGAGCTGCTGAAGAATCGGGCAGCCTCGCTGAAACGCTCTCAATGCTGGGCGAGCAGCTCAAGGCAAGAGCGTCGGTACACGCCAGAATAAAGGGGGCTCTGACATATCCAATATTCCTGCTGGTCGTCAGTGCCATTGTGGTCGGCGTACTGACTACCTTTGTCATACCCAAATTCATCGAATTATTTGTGAATGTGAACCAGGCACTGCCCCTGCCGACAAGAATCCTGGTTGGTATCACAGAGTTTCTTAAGGAATCCTGGTGGATGTTAATCCTTGGCATGGCAGTGGTTGCTGCTCTGGGCTCCGCAGCACTAAGAGATGATCGCATCAAACTATCTGTTGACGGCTTTTTACTTAAGCTGCCGGTCGTGGGAACCCTGAATCGAAAATTACAACTGGCCGGTTTCGCAAGAACACTCGGCTCCCTTCTTAACGGCGGCGTCAGAATAGTATCAGCCCTGAACACTACTAAGGGAACCACCACAAACCTGGCATTTGCCAAAGAAATCGGGAACGTTGAAGAAGCTATTTTGAGAGGCGCCACAGTGGCAAAAGTGGTCGCCGAACAGCATTACTTCGATGAAATCGCCGCCAATATGATAGCCGTCGGCGAGGACACAGGCATGTTGCCCGAAATGCTGCTGGAAGTGGCGGATATGTATGACCAGGAATGCGAATCGGCGATAAGTTCAATTACAGATCTGTTGGGGCCCATGATGATTGTGGTATTGGGCCTGATTATAGGATTCGTCGTCATGGCCATACTATTGCCAATCTTTGAAACGAGCACAATGGTTGGCTGAAAGGAGCGCACAAAATGGATACACTCTCCGCAAAGCGCACCACACCGAAAGCATTTACCCTCATTGAATTGCTGCTGGTTATTACAATAATCAGTGTTCTGGCCGCGGTGATTGTCCCGCGCTTTTTTGGGCGCTCACAGGAGGCCAGGATAGTGGCAACCAGGCAGACTATTGTTGGAACGTTCGGCATCGCACTGGACCTGTTTGAGCAGGATACGGGTCGTTATCCAACGGGTGAAGAAGGACTGATGGCGCTAATTCAAGACACTCAGGTGAGAAACTGGCACGGACCGTATCTCAAGAGCGTCTCTATACCACTGGACCCATGGGGTAATCCGTACAAATACAGCTATCCGAGTGAATTAACATCTTCGGAATTCTTGTACGACATAGTTTCTGCAGGACCGGATGGCGTTTATGGGAATGCTGATGATATTACGAATCATGACGACCCGACGAGAAGTGAGCGCGAACGTGAGAGATAAGAGATGGCAACCGTGCGGTTTTACTCTCATCGAGCTTGTTATTGTTCTGGCAATCATTTCCGCAATGGTGATGGTGATAATGCCGTACGCCACCAAGAGTAACGAAAGCCTGAAACTGAATCAGGAATGTTTAAATATTGCCGAGACTGTCAGGTACGCAATAAACCTGTCAGTTAATAGCAGGAAACCAATTAGGATAGTCATTGACCCGAAAAACAAAAGTTATTCACTGGAAACGGGGGCCCGAATCGATGGTCAGAACTTCAAACCGATCGAGGATATTCAAGGTTCCACGCATTACCTCGGTCGGAACATTGAAATCAAGGATGTCGACGGGTTCAGCATCGAGAAAGAAGGATACTATTTGGTCTTTGACCCGGCAAGAGCTTGGCCCGAGGCAAGTATTTCTCTTTCGAATAGCGGCACAATTAAGATAATAAAAATCAGACGCGAACAGGTGGAGATTGAGGATTCTGAGATATAGAAACAATTGCAACCGTTACGGCACCCGGCCCGAAACTGCCTCCGTGGGGTTCACCATGGTAGAGGTCGTTGTAGCTCTGGCAATACTCGCTACAACCGTTGTTGCCATGTTTGGCGCTATGAGGAATTGCTTGACAGCCGCCCACCATAGCAGGATGTTGACTGGGTCGGTATTGCTCGCTGAGACATTGCTCGCTGAAGCGATCCTGTCTGAAAAAATGACTTTTGAAACCAAGCGGGGCCAGCAGGATTCATATCGGTGGCAAGTGCAGACTGTCGCGACTCCTATTGAAAATCTTGGCGCCATCCGCGTCAAGGTGAGCTGGTGGGAACAGCAGCGTGAGCAGCAGTACGAGCTGCTCTGCCTGGTTCAAATAAAAACAACTGTGGAAGGGAAATAAATATCAGGCATGAACCGTTCGCAAGCCGACAAGGTGGTTCGGAGTCGGGGTTTTACCCTGATAGAGATTCTGCTTGTGATGCTTATCAGCTCCATATTTGTTCTGGGCATAAACGCAACGTACCGGCAGGTACATTCGGTCTGGTCAAACGTCGAGGACAGACGAATAATTTACCATAATGCCCGTATTGTCACCAAAACTTTACGACAGGAATTGTCCTGTCTCTATCTTCCCGCGGCCCCTGACGGCAATGACGACGCCGAGACCGACAAAGCATTTCAGCCAGTATCGGTCGAACCAACTGAGCTTACCTTCTATACACTTGCCCCCTCATGGAAAGCGAGCCTGGTGTCATCGCGTATGGCAAAAGTTCGCTATAGTTTCACGAAGGATGAGTATACCAACGAATCCGTGCTGCAGAGATTTGAACAGCCGTGTGCGGGAGAAAAACCCATCGGAAAAGAAAGTTCAGATGTAATTTTGAAGGGTCTGTCAGATTTCAGCGTAAGCGCCGTCGGGAACGGCAGTAATGGCGGGGATGAAAAGAAGAACGCCCCGCCGAAAGCCTTGAAAGTCTCGCTGAAATGGCCGGCAACGAAGGTCGTTCCCGAAATTAACTTCCAAACGACCATCCTAATTCCTTGTCAGGCTTCCGTTGGGCCTGGGGGTTAGGTCCCGGACTCAGGGTCTGAGCAATCACCGCCGCTTTCCTGAACTGACAAGCCCTGTGGTGCTTTGGCCGTGGTGTCGGAAAAATCCTGCAATGGCAGAAAGTCAATAATAGTGGAGTTGTGTTTGTTTAAAGTGGCGTATATGTCTGCGAAAGTTGTAAAGCTGGTGCCTAATGACTGAGTGGGACTGGGTCATTCTTGGATTATACCTTCTGACCACAGTAGGTATCGGTCTTTATTTTACGAAAAAGGCTGTAAGGAGCACCGCTGATTTTTTTGTTGCAGGACGAAGTTTGTCCTGGTTTATCGCCGGTACGTCCATAGTGGCAACGACATTCTCTTCGGACACGCCGCTGGTAGTGGCCGGCATATCCCGCGAAACGGGGATTTACGGCCACTGGTTTTGGTTGTCTTTGGCTACAGGTCAGATTGCCACAGTGTTCTTTTTCGCCCGGCTTTGGCGCAGGAGCGAGGTGATGACCGATATTGAGTTTGTAGTTGCGCGGTACGACCCTTGCCGGGCAACTTCCGCTTTGAGAGTATTCAAAGTATTCTTTGACGGGGTACTCATAAACTGCATCGTGATGGCATCCGTGACTTTGGCGATGGCAAAGATAATCAAGGCGATGTTGGACCTGCCGGATGTCACACTTTTGCATTTCCCTCTCTTGGGAGATGTCAATTCGGTGGCCGTGCTGCTGGTTGTTCTCGGGGGAGTTGCACTGCTGTACTCGATACTTTCAGGACTATACGGTGTTGTTTATACCGACCTGCTGCAGTTTGTCCTTGCCATGGCCGGTTCGATTGCGCTGGCCGCGTGGGTCTACGTTGATGCTTCCGATGGCGCCGGCCTGCTGAAAAAGCTCTCGGCCGCTCCGAATTTCAAATCTGATTTTCTGAACTTCTTCCCTGACCTGAGTTCTTTCAATCTTGCGAGTTTTACCTTCTTTGTCTACGTATTTGTAACGTGGTGGGCGCGGGCCCCTGGTAACGGATACTACGTCCAGAGGCTCCTGGCCACCCGTTCGGAGAGAGATTCCGTTTTGGCTTTTCTGTGGTTCAATGTCTGTCAATATGTAATACGACCGTGGCCATGGATAGTCGTCGGACTGCTTTCTTTGCACTATCTGCCCCATTTGAACGACCCGGAGAGCTCTTTTCCCATGATGATTAACCTGTTTATGCCTGCAGGCTTGAAAGGCATTATGGTAGCCTCCATGCTGGCGGCATTCATGAGCACAATCGACACGCACCTGAACTGGGGAACATCATACATAGTCAATGATTTTTACGTGCCGTTTATGAGCGGTAATAAGAACCCACGACACTACATCCGCGTTTCCAGAATCAGCATGATACTGCTGACTATAATCGCACTTGTTATCACGACTAGGCTGACCAGTGTACTCGGCGCCTATAAATACCTCGCTGTGATGTTTGGCAGTATAGGAACGGTAATGATAGCAAGGTGGTATTGGTGGCGTGTCAGCCCATATTCGGAGATGGCGGCAATTACTACAAGTCTGGTCTTAGCCAACTATCTGCAAATAAGACTTCCGAGTACGGCAGAGGCCGACCTATTCGCGGTTCGCGTGGTTATCACCGTTTCAGTCGTAACAATTGTATGGGTGGTGGTCACTTTGTTGACTTCAAAGAAAATTCCGGGCAAACACGCCATTGCCTTCTACTCGAAGATGCGGATTGCCGGGGTGGGTTGGAAGAAAGTCAGGGAACTGGCGCAAATCGACCCAAGGGCCGGCGAATTCACGCAAAATCTCGTCGCCTGGCTATGCTGTGTCGTCTTTCTGTTTTGCTTAACGCTGGGAATCGGCAAGTTCATCTTCCATGAATGGGTTACGGGATTTGTTTATATTACTGGTGCGATTACAAGCGGGTATGTACTAAAAAAACTTATGGGCAGAATGCAGTTCTTGGGAAGCAGGACCCCAGAAGCTTAGAAGAAAAGCATATGAGCCGGCCGGGTGCCGGAGACTTGCGAAGTCATTGGAAGGTTGCGGGTCAGGGCATTTATACTCTGGGTACTTGGCGTAATAAGGCGGTGCAATATTGACTGCGTAATGCGGTTTTGTGCCTGAATTGAGAAAAGGGTTGATTTTCGTGCCGACCTTAAAAAAGGCTCGTTACATATCAACAGACCGTCCTGCAGGGTCGCTTTTAATACTGGCCGTAGTGGTTTCTTGCTGATACGGACAGTTGGCGGCTAAAAAGAAGAGAGCGATGGGTTTGGCTGTAAAGCGCCTGAAATCTGGGTACGGGCACCGGGGGAGTGTATTGGTTTTGGTCCTGATTGTAGTATCGAGTATGGCCATAGTATCGGTTGGTCTGGCGTACAGAACGCGAATTGAGCTGAAACTCGCCCGGACAAATGCACAGAGAGTGCAGGCTTATTATCTGGCGCTGGCAGGTGTGGCAAGGTCAAAGGCTCTGCTCAGTAAACAAGAGCTTTCGCCTGCTACTATTGCCGGAATATGCCGTTTTGCCGGTACGGCGAACGAGGAGGGGCTTTTTGAGCAGTTGGGACAGGAGGGTCTGACCGACCGCAAATTCCTGGGATACAGCGTCAGAGATGAGCAAAGTTACCTGAATATAAACAATTCCGACCCGGCCATTTGGGAAAATATGGGCAGCATCAGCAGTGAGTATCGGGCCGCTATAATCGATTGGGTTGACGCCGACGACGATACCAGCCCCGATGGCGCCGAGACTGACTTTTACCTGCGTCTGGAGCCGCCCTATGTTTCCAAGAACAAGCCCTGCCTCGCTCTCAGGGAACTGCTTTTCTTAAAAGAAGTGACATTTCGTGTCTATACGGGGGAAGACCTGAACCGAAACTCTTTGCTGGATGAGAACGAGAAAGACGGTTCGCTTAGCTTTCCGCCTGACAACGAGGACAACAAACTGGATTCGGGACTTGTGGACATCTTCACTGTTTATGGTGACGGCAGGGCAAACATAAATACAACGTCTAAGGCGGTGCTGAGTGCGCTGCCGGGGCTTGATGAATCGGCCGCTGACACAATATTGGCCTACCGGGCAGGCCCTGACGGACAGCCTGGCACAGACGATGATGCATACATGGCAAGTGCGGAGGATCTTGGCAAAGTGGAAGGGCTGACAGAAATGCAGATTGAGCTGTTACAGCAATACTGTTGTTTTGAGTCCAGGCATTTTCGCATTTTTTCTTATGCCAAAGTGGACGAGAGCTGTGAGTGCTGTCTGATGGCCACGGTAAGTTGTGAAGAGGGCGGGCTTCGCCTCTTGTGTCTGGAGAGATTGCTGTGAAGGCGAGGAAAATCAGGACAGACTGGGGAGCATTAAGTCTGGCTCACGATGGAAGTGTTGTTTTCTGTGCACAGCAGAACAGCACATTGTCCTGCATACGATTTGATTCAGCGGAACAATTCATGGAGGCCATTAAAAGCAGAAGGTTGTTGGTCAAGAAGTGGGCTGTTGCTGTTCCCAGAAGATCATGCATTTTGAAAAGTTTGGCTTTACCTGCCTCGGATTTATCCGAAGCTGCCAGAATGATTGAATTCGAACTGCCTTCATTGGTGCCGGTGCCGCTGGAGGAAGTTGTATACGGATGTACGGTCTTAAGCAAGCAGCCGAACATGCTGAATGTCCTGGTCTGCATCCTGAAGCTGAACACACTGAATCAGCATCTGAAACCATATAGAGATATTGGAGTGGAACCGCACTTGGTTATCTTCGACAGTTTGGCAATCCAAAGCTGGTTCAACAGCACAAGCAGTACAAGCAGGGCAGCACCGGGCCCTCTAATCGGCGTCCTCGTAAATACCAGCCGGTCGGTTGTTTTGACAAGTGTAAAGGGGAATTTTCACAAGGGAAACGAGCTGACCCTGTCTGGCACGGATACAGCAATACTCCCTCGTGAAATCGTACAGGAAATATCAAACCAGCTCGAAGAGCTGCCGGACATACTGAAGAATAAGGCTGTGATTGTAATTGCTGGGACAGAAAATCACACGTCACAAATCAGGAATCTGTTTCATTCCAAATCGCGCGACGCAACAGTGGCTAATGAAACTGCTGTTGTTTCAAGCCCGGAAATTACATGTTATACAAACGGCAAATGTGAGCCCGATGCTGACACTCACGTGCTTGAAGCGGTTGTGGCCGCAGGCTTGCTTGATCTGGCGAAGAGTTCAAATGTTCCCTTCTTTAATCTGCTTCCCCAGGAATACCTCGGAAGGTTTCGAAGAAAAACCTTGTTATTCAACTGTTTATTTGCCGCTTTGGCGCTGCTGATGTCGATCTCGTTTTTCTGGTTGTGTCTGTGGGCCATGAATCGGAGAATAGAATCGAAGTCGAATAGAATTGCGTCTCAAATCGCTCCTATAGAGTCTATTGCGGGCAATGTCGACAAAAAACGACAACGTGTCAGAGCGATACAAAACCAACTTGCGAATCGCGGCCTGATAACACAGATATTTCAGGAGCTCTACGAATATACCCCAAACAATATATCGATAAGTGAGTTGAGAATTTTACCCGAACGCAGCGGCGCATCCATCGAAATAAAGGGACAAGCAGACTTGTTGTCAAGCGCCTTTGAATACACCGATGCCATGCGTGAAGCTGCGTTACTGAAGCAAATACAAATTGTAAATGCCCAGCAAATACCTCGACTGGGTGGAAGTGTTGTGGAATTTCAGGCACGTTGTGTCATCCGGGACCACTAATCCCATGGTTACAGCCGCAAAAAACAGTCGTGAGAAACTTTTAGGCGCAGTCGTTGTTGTTATCGTAGCGGGGTTGCTCACGTTTACTCTTGTGGTCAACCCTCAACTAAAGGAACGTGCGCTGCGCCTTGAACGGATGAATCAGTTGGAATTGAAGCTGACAAAAATGAAAGGGGACCTGCTCGCAAAAGAACGCATAGATGACATATATTCTCAGATTGAGCCTCTGATAGCCGCCAACGGCACCGAACAGCAGGAAATATCGCTGTTTACGCGTGAACTGAGCAATTTATACTCAAGGCTGAATGTGAAAATCCTGTCGGTCAAAATACTTCCGATATCCAATGAAGAATTCTACAGGCGTCTGGCGGTCAAAGTTGAAATGTCTGGTCACATAAGAAGTATCCTTGATTTCATTTTGTCCGTTGAAACATATCGTAATCCAATACGGATAGAAAGACTTGACCTGAGGGCGCAGGAAATTGTCGACAACATTCGCGCATCTTTTCTGATTACAAAAGTTGTGGCCAAAACTGAAACGCAGGCTGATTGAATGCTGAAAAGACAAATAACTACACTCGCAAAACGTTACGGCTACTGGCGGTTGATACATATAGCCTCGGCTGCGGCAGCTGTTGCGCTTGCCGGCACGTTTTTGCTGGAACTGACAATTCCAGTCCGGCTGAATCTTGCCGCAGACACTGCTTCCATTGATATGAACATGCCAACCGCCAGCAACTTGTCGGAAATCTTACGACCGAAAGCCACAGAGTTCCAGGAACTCCCACATGTAATCCGCCCCAGCCTGTTTAAGCCTTCGAGCGCATTGCACGACAAGCCAATGGCGGACAAGACGATAGAGAGGATAAGGTCACAATTAAAGCTGCAATGCATTATGGAAATCAAGGGCGAACGGACAGCTTACATCGATGTCAAAGGCGCCGGCTTGAAAAAATGTAAAGTCGGGGACTGCATCGATGACCTTTTCACGGTGGTAAATATAGACAAAAAGAGCATTGAAATAACAATCATTGGGCACAAGGTGAGCTTAAGTCTTTAAGTTTCAGGAGATTACGATGACGTCTTTGACTAGGGAAAACCTTTTAGCGTTCGTGGGGGCAACATTGCTGGTCGCATACTTGACTATGAATGAAGATACAATGGGGGTTGATTTTGATCCCTTCGGAGGGCAATCGGCCGATACGCCATTTTTGACGAGCGACGTCGTGGATAAGGGGCCGGTTATCCCGCAGGTGCAATTTACTAATAATGATATTTCCACGGCCTTTCAGATCATAAGCGATGCAACGGGATGGAGTATTTTCCCGACGGAGCTGGTCAGCAGAGCCAAGGTCAGTCTATGGGCCAAGGATATAACAGCAAAGGACTTGCTCGACACTGTTGTAACACTTGCCGGCTTCATCTACCACCGGCAAGAAGGTATTATCTCCGTAATGACCTACGATGAGTATATGCAGTATCATGGTCTGGTTAAAAAAGTTATTCCCCTGGTATATGCGGACGCCGGCTCCATCGCCGCTACCATTAAGCCGTTCTTGACTAAACTCGGCAAGAGTGTTATCCACAGAGAGACCAATACGATCGTCCTGTACGAAGCGGATGCCAATCTTGAATCTATTGCCGGCATAATAGCCAAATTGGACATGCCGGCGGAAGGCATTGGGGTCGAAGTCATCAATCTGAAATACGCAGATTGCGAGAGTTTGGCAGCCATTCTCCAACAGGCCTTTGCAAGTCAAAAGAGGATGGCGAAAAATAAGAACTTGGGGGAGGCAGATGCAGGCGCGCCGGCCCCCGACAAAGCCGCAAAGCAAATGGAGACCAAAATCACGGACATAGCCGCTCCTTACGAAGATGTGGGAGTATATGCTGTCAGCCACGCAAATCAGTTAATCGTCGTAGGCACAAAATCAGACATCCAGAAAGTAAAGGATGTGGTCGCCATCGTTGATGTGTACGGTGACAACATGCTGCTCGAAGTTATTCAGCTCAAGTATGCCGATGCCGAGGTGATCGGCAAGGCGCTTCAGGACGTCTTCTCCAGAAAGGACTCACAAGACAGTTCCAAGGGTGCACCAAAAAGCAAGAATCCTTTGGGCCAGCCGACACAGGAACAACCGCCCGGGCCCGCAGCGGAAGTTAAAGGTGCTCTGTTTTCTCCACAGGCACAAGTGGATGTATATTCTATCGGTCGGACCAATCAACTGATAGTCAAGGCTTTCAGAAGCGACGTCGAAAAGATAAGACGCCTGCTCAAAGATCTCGATATTTTCATCGAGCCCACGACAAAGAATTATCACTTTACTTATGTCGATGCCGCCGAAATTTACAAGGGATTGGACCGAATTCTGGATACGTACGGCCGATATGGGAGGACTTCCGGACAAAGTGGAACAGTCGGTGACAGGGCAGGCTACGGCAGGGACAGCGGTATTACGCTTGTCGAAAGAACCAACTCCATTCTGCTCACAGGGCCGCCTTCTGTGCACAGGGTAATGACCAGCATTTGTGAAAGCGTGGACACGCCCGGTACGTATGAAGCGGGCATGATAAGGGTTTATAAAATCGAAAACGCCGACGTAGAGGAAATCGCCGCCACGGTAAAGGCGTTGGTAGAAACCAGAGCCGAACGGGAGCGCAAACCAGGAGAGCCAAAGTTTGCACCGCCCACTGAAGCTGCCCCGGCGCCGGCTGGGCCGCAGATGACCGAGACCGAGGAATTCGTCCCCCAGGTCGAGGGAAAGGTATCGGTAAACAAGGCCACCAACTCCGTAGTCGTGCAGGCCACGGCACGGCAGCATCGTGAGCTCGAAAAGCTCATTAAGGAGCTGGACGTACGCCGAAAGCAGGTGCTCATAAGAGCTATGATTGTTGAGGTTACCAGCAGCAACGATCTGGACTTCGGCGTGGAGCTCGACTATTTTGAGGGGGACCTGCTCGCTTTTACATCGTTTGGTCTGACCAAAATTAATCCGGCGACCGGCGAACGCTCCATAATAGTCAGTCCTGGAGGGACAGCCGCCGTTCTGCGGCCGAACAGGGTGCAGGCAATAATAAAGGCCCTGCAGACAAACGATAATGTGCGGATACAGTCCACGCCCCAGGTCCTCGTAAATGATAATGCCGTGGGGACTATTCAAAGTATTGCCGAAGAACCGACCAGGAGAGTAAGTCAGGGTGAAACTACCACCGAGACCAGTTTCGGTGAGTACGTCTCTGCCGGAACGCAGTTTGCCATTACCCCACACATCAGCGAAACCGATTATCTTCGCGTGCAGTACCAAATCACTCTCAACTCCTTCAGCGAAAAAGCCGACCCCGAACTTCCCCCACCGAGAAACACGAGCACTATTCAAAGTGAAGCCACTGTGCCGGACGGCTATACGATAGTCGTGGGTGGAATCCAGGCCTCAAATGAGGGCGAGAGTATCGATAAGATACCACTTTTGGGTGATATACCACTGGTCGGGGTGGCCTTCAGAAACACGGTTATAAGGAAACAGTACATAACAACGTATCTGTTCATAACGACCACTATTATGAGAAACGTGGACTTCGGCGACCTTAAAGATGTCAGCAAGAAGGCGTTGGCCGAAGTAGAAGGAAATGACGGTAATAAAGCCAAGACGCGCGACGGTGAAGCCGAGGATGACGAATAGCCGCCGGAAAACAACGACAACACTGGTTGCGATACCGGTCTTCAACGAATGCAGATATATTGATGACGTTTTACTTGCCGTCCACCGGTATTCAGACAACATATTGGTCGTGAACGACGGCAGTACCGACGGCACCTCCGATGTTCTCAAAAACCGCCCTTACATTCAGACAATCTCCCACAAGACCAACGCGGGGTATGGCCAAAGTCTAATCGACGCTTTTCGCTTCGCCCGCCGTCACAAATTCGACTGGCTGATAGCCATTGACTGCGACCATCAGCACGAGCCATCATATATACCGCGTTTTTACTCGGAAATAGAAAAGGACGAGGCGGATATTATAAGTGGCTCCAGATATTTGCGCAGGGTAGACTCAGGTTCGGTGCAGCCGCCCCCGGAGAGAGTCGCCATAAACAGAAGAATCACCGCCATCCTCAATCAGAATCTGGGCACCGGCCTTACTGATGCTTTCTGTGGCTTCAAGGCGTACCGGACAGCGGCCGTCTGTAAGCTCAGGCTTGTCGAAAAGGGTTATGGATTTCCCCTACAGTTGTGGATTCAGGCAAGCCGGGCCGGCTTAAAAATACGTGAAATTCCGGTCCCTTTGACATACCATGACCCCAAAAGAAATTTTCACGGCATTCTTGAAGACCCGCACAAGCGATTCCGCTACTATATCGAAATAATCGAAAGAGAGCTTGGATATAATGTTGGCCAAAATACTGCAAAGTCCTGCTGTCCCTAAAGAGAAAAACACGCTCTTTGTAAGTCCCGAGCCGGCAAAGTGGCCCTTGCTGCTGGTTGAAAATAAGTCCATTGTTGAAAATCTGCGCGACAGGTTGATATCACGCACCGAGCTTTTCAGATTAGCGCGCAACTATACCGCACAAATGCTGGACCTGGTCTGCCCAAATGACAGGCCCGAAAATATAATAGTCACGGGTCATCAGCCCATCTGGCACCATTGCGGGATATGGGCCAAAGACGTCGTTGCGTGCGCGTTTGGAAAAGCCGTTAATGGCTGTAGCCTGCATCTGATAGTGGACCACGATGTTTGTGATACGGCCATGGTATTGCCAAGACAAGACACAGATGGGAAATGGGATTTCGAAAAGGTTGAAATCGAACCCGCTCAGGAGGCCGTTCCACTTGAACTTCGTCGCCCATCGCCCCCCGCACATATAGAGACTTTTGTCGAAACCGTTACTAACGCACGCATGGGGCACTTTTGCAGCGATGTCTGGTCGAAATGCTCACTACTGAAAGACGACAGAATCTCACGCTTCGACAATATCGCGGACGTAATCACCTATCTTCAATCTATGCTGCATGCCGCCCTCGGGCTGAATATTGTATACCTGCCGGTATCCAGTCTTTCCCAGAGCGACGCGTTTACGAATTTTGCCCTCTCTATAATTCAAAATGCCGCTGCTTTTGCCGCCGGCTACAACAATGCAATCAAAAAGCGGATTATCGAGGAAAAAAGCAAACCGGCCAATACCGTTCGGTGTCTGGAGCTTGACGCGAAAACAGGCTTGGCCGAGCTTCCTTTCTGGCTGCTTTCGCCTAACGGCGATCGCACCTCATTGTACGTCGTATCCGGAAAAAGGGGCAAAATTGGGGTCGGCACAGCTTCTGCCCGGTTTGGCGCCCTGGATTTGCCGCTTCAAGCCGACCAATTCAAGAGTATACTAAGAAGATTCGGCTGTCTCCTTAGGCCGAAAGCTGTTTCTCTCACCTTGTTCGTGCGATTGTTTTTGGCTGATTGGTTTGTGCACGGCGTCGGTGGGACCCGCTACGAGCGCATCACTGACCAAATCATTGAGGACTATTACGGCATCAAAGGCCTGAACTTTGGCGTTGCCACCGCAAGCCTGACTTTGCCTGTCCCCGGCGACCACGATGATATGTCAGAGACAATTGCCCAATACAAAACTCGAATGAGAACCCTCATGTATAACCCTGAAAAATTTATTGAAGCATCATCGCGTGAAAAGGAACCGGTCAGGTCTCTAATTGCGAGGAAACATAAACTTGTTGTGAACGCCGAAAGCCAGCTGATACCCGTTGAAGCAAGGAAATCAACCTGGAACTCAATCCGTAAAATTAACAGGAGACTGGTCAAGTTTGCCGGGAGCTCTGCTCCGCCGCTCGACAAAAGGATACAGTTACCCGCGATCCGGCATCAATCGAAGAGGGTCGAGGATTATCGTGAGTACTTCTTCGGGTTGTTTCCTGAGGAGAAACTGCGTGGAATGGCAGAATCGATTTTTACATAATTTTCGGTATCGTACCGGCTCTGTTCAGCTTTCCGCCAAAAATGCAAAGGAGCAGCAATAGGGTTCCGGTCGCAACTTTCAGCAATCCGTAAAGGAAAGACAGCATTATGATAAAGGCTATGATTGTTGCCCCGCATCCCGATGATGCCGAGCTGGCGATGGGGGGCACCATTGCCAAAATGATTGATGCCGGCTGGGATGTTACCGTCGTCGATTTGAGCGATGGCGAGCCGACGCCGTCAGGCTCACGCGAACTGCGACAAAAAGAAACCGAAAGAGCAAATCAAATCCTGGGCATACAAAACCGAATTTGTCTCTATATGCCGAACCGGTATTTGCAGGCTACGCTCGAAAACCGAAGAAGGCTGGCGGAAGTTATAAGGCTAAACCAGCCCAAACTGCTGTTCGGGCCCGTGATGCCGGATTATCACCCGGACCATATTGAGGCCGCCAATTTGATAGCCGGCGCACGTTTCGAAGCTAAATTCCACAAGACCGATATGCAGGGTGCACCGCACTGGGTTGGCAGGCAATATTACTACTATTCGACGCACAGAGCCTGTTATGATAAGCCATCCTTCATCGTGGACATTACAGATTCCTGGGAGAGGAAAGCCCGCGCAATTCAAGCTTACCAAAGCCAAATCAAGACTCTGGCTTCCGCGCAATCTTTTTCTTTGCTTGAAAGAATGGAAGTCATCGGCCGATATTTTGGACAATGCATCGGCACCCAATATGGAGAGCCCTTCGTCAGTTGTGAACCATTGCACTTGAAGGAATTGGAATTCCTCGGTGATTTTTATTGACCCCGGCAATAACGTACATGCTTCACCGTTTGCAAGCAAAGTGCTTTGCCTTATAAATCCCCCGCCGGCAGGGCTCAAACCTGTATCCAGCTCCGCACTCTAAAACCACACGCCTTCACAGACAGGATCGTTACTGAAACAGGCGCAACCGACTTTTTCGTGTCTTTTCGGATTTTCCTAACCGAGGCCGCTCGCGCTGGAAGCCGGAAAAAAATGCTCGGGTATCATAACTTTGCTTTGGCTGCGTATACCGGTCGAGACAACATAATTATGCTCGAGAATGATTAAAATCGTTGCAATTTCAGCTCAAATTTGGTAATCTGTAAACAGTAACGTGCCGTCAATGCGTTTTTCGGGTTGTATATGGGCAGTTTAAGTTTACGTTCTCTTTTTTGCATTCTTCCATGGCTAAGTCTTGTCAGCAATGCTCAAGCATTTCCGCTCAGGGTTGACATCGGCAATATCGGCCAGCCTGTCAAGCCGGGTTGGGAAGAGTTCAGCGGTAACGGTAGCAATGAGATTGACCCCAAGACCGAGGTGTACCTGGTTGATGGCCGGAGTATAGCCGTTTCCCTCCGCACCGGCGTGCTTGACGATAGCGGCTATCGCACGTACGGCGGCGGCGCTCTGGGAGGGGATATGCTCTATCCGGACAATCAGTACGGGACTATCGGCGGGAGGGTCATTCTGATGTTGGGCAACCTGCCGGCCGGCGACTATGTGCTCACTTCTTACCATAACGATACGAAAGATACCCACGCTCAACAGCATCCTATCGATGTGACGGTCAGCGGAGCTGTTTCAGCCTCCATGGGTGAAATTAGTGTAATCCAGACCAAGAACATAGACGACAGCAATCTCGGGCGAAGTACCGTGACATTCACCGCCGAGGGCAGCGGCGATGTGGTTGTCACATATGCCCCGTTCACTGAAATTCCCCTACTGTCGAAAGCGGTCCTGAACGGTTTCGAGCTTGACATTGTCTGCGCGGCCGTGCAGTTTGACCTGCCGGCCTCGTCAGGTGCTGAGAGCGCCGCTGTCGTGTATCTGGCCGTCCATTTGGACAATCCTCCCGAAGCCAACACGGTGACAGTTGACTACGCGGTAACCGGCGGTACGGCGACAGGCGGCGGGGTCGATTACACACTGTCGGCCGGAAAACTGACTTTCCAGCCGGGCCAGACAACCCCTGAGTACATTAGCATCTATCTTGTCGATGACGGACTGGCCGAAGCAGACGAGACAATCAAAGTTGCATTGTCCGGTCCCGTCAATGCAAGATTGGGCGCGAATTCTCAGCATGTCTTCACCATACTGGATACTAATCCAAAGGTTGGCTTTGATGCGACCGAGAGCAAAGGTTCGGAAAGTATCTCACCCGTTTATGTCCCTGTCAGTTTGTCCAAAGCCTGGCCCTATACGGTGACCGTGGATTATAATGTTACCGGAGGAACCGCCACGGCCGGTGAGGATTACATACTGTCTTACGGAACCCTCGTGTTTGACCCATGCGAACTGACCGGGCATATCAGCATTTCTATCCTCGAGGACGATTTTCATGAAGACCCGGATGAGACGATTGAAATCACCCTATCTAATCCGGGCAACGCCGGACTCGGAGTCAATACCCGCCACACTTTTACAATTCTGCCCGCTGTGGTCCGGTTGTGCCCTGCCGGCGACCTGGACGGGGACTGCAAACTTGATTTCAATGACCTGGAGGTCTTTTCCGGGCAATGGCTCGCCGGCCCAAATAGCTGCTCCGGTTTTGACTGCGCCGACCTGGACGGTCTGGACGGGGTGAATATGCGCGATTTCGCTCTATTGGCGGCAGATTGGCTTGAAAGACTCTGGCCCCTTGTAATCAATGAGTTTATGGCCTCCAATGCCAATACACTCGAGGACCCGTGCGAGCCCGGAGAATTTCCCGATTGGATTGAGCTATATAACGGCGGACCACTCTCTTTGGATTTGGGCGGTATGTACCTGACCGACAACCTGGGTAACCCAACCAAGTGGCAAATTCCCGCCGGTGTCGGCATCGGAGCGGGCCAGTACCTGATATTCTGGGCCGACGACGACAACGGACAGGGGCCTACCCATACCAGCTTCAAACTTGGAGCGTCGGGCGAGGAGATAGGTCTGTTTGCCGCCGACGGCAGTACTATGATTGACAGTATCCGGTTCGGCGCCCAGGTTACCGATATTTCGTACGGCCGTTACCCCGACGTCGGCACTCACTGGCGGTTCTTCGGCACTCCCACGCCGGGATGGAAAAACGAAGGCGCGTACCTCGGCGAGGTCGCCGACACCAAGTTCAGCCACAATCGCGGGTTTTATGAGTCGCCTTTCCTGCTATCCATTACCTGCAATACAGCGGACGCGGAGATACATTATACGCTTAACGGCAGCGAACCGAACGAATTCGTCGGAGGCGACACTTATCTCTATACTGCTCCTATCGACATCAACCGGACGACGGTGCTGCGAGCGGCGGCCTTCAAGCCCGGCTATTTGCCGACGAATGTGGACGCCCAGACATACATCTTTCTGGATGATGTGCTTTTGCAGCCGGGTATTAACCAAACGGTCGTGACAACCTACGGCGCCGGCGTCCTTAAAGACGCCCTGCGGTCGATACCCACACTGTCACTCGTGATGAACCAGGAGGACTACGGAGCGCTCATTACCGAAGGAGTGCTCAATCCGGAGTTTGCGGCCGCAGTGGAGCTGATATACGCCGACACCAACGATGCAGAGGGCTTTCAAACCAACTGCGGCATCTCGCGTCACAGCAAGCTCAAGACCAAACAGGCCTTCCGCCTCGAATTCAAAAGTGAATTTGGGCCTCCAAGCCTCGAATATCCATTCTTTGAATCGGACCCTGTCGGCGCCGATTCCGCCGTCGACACATTTGACCGCATCGTGCTGCGCTCGCCCGGCAATATGCCTGTTACCTACGTAGGAGACCCGTGGACCGCAGAGAGCCAGGTTGAAATGTGCGGAATAGGCGTACACAGCACCCACGTCCATCTTTATGTCAACGGCGAGTACAGGGGGGTTTACAATCCCAAGGAGCGACCGGATGCCTGGTTCACGTCCTCGTATCTCGGCGGCGACTTCGAGGACTATTTCGCCACCAATCACGGCGTCGAACGCTGCTATGAGTGCGGCGGAAGTCTTTGCCCAAGGCCGACATCACCCTGCCATCTCAGCGGGGACCACACACGCTTTGCCAGGATGATGGAGCTTGCATATGAACGGGGCCTGAGCGACCCCAACAAATATGCGGAGTTTATCACTCTTTGTGACGCAGCGGAGTTTGCCGATTATACGATTCTGTTCTGGCTGTCCGGCTTCGGTGACAATATGGACAACAACTGGTATGCAGGGATGCGAAATGTCCCGCTTGAAGGTTCAATTCCGCCCGAAGGTCTTATGATGTTCATGTGGGATGCCGAGTACGTATTTCTTAATGCCGGTGGACCGCCGGGAAGCGAGGACCCGTGGGTGCCTTACTATTTCTGGAGCGCCAAGTATAAGTATGTGATTAGCGACATATGGCAGGCCCTGTTTGACAACAGGGATTTCAGAATGTTGTTCGCAGACCGGGTTTACAAACACTGCTTCAACGGCGGCGCCCTTATGGACCAAAATGCCCAGGCCCGCTGGAATGCCCTTACTGATTTCATCGGCGAGGCCGTGCTTTGTGAGAAGGCCAGGTGGGGCGGCGCCGACACACCAACAGCCGTTAATATGACGGGCCACGTTGCAATTTTCATCGACGCACTGCGAAACTGGAGTCACGCCAGTTATCCGGGAGTCAAGCTGTACCCAACCATCGACCCGCCGGTCTTCAACCAGCATGGCGGGCACGTTGCGAGCGGCTTTGGTCTTACTATAACCAACCCGAACAGTTCCGGCGTTATCTACTACACCCTCGACGGCTCGGACCCGCGACAGGCCGTTACCGGAAATCACGTGGGGACCCCATACGCAGAAACAATAACGTTGAACCTGAGCAGACACGTCAAGGCCCGCGTCTTCGACGACCCGAACTGGAGCGCCTTGAACGAAGTAATCTTTGCCGTTGGTCCTGTCGCCGATAACCTGCGTATCACCGAAATTATGTATCATCCGCAGGACACCAATGAGCCAAACGACCCAAACACAGAATTCATCGAACTAAGAAATGTCGGCGGGCTGCCCGTGAATCTCAATCTGGTCCGCTTTTCGGAAGGAATCGATTTTACTTTTCCGCCTCTGTCCCTTTCTCCCAAGGAGCATATCCTGGTCGTCAAAAATGAGAACGCGTTTTTTTCAAAGTATCCGGGCTTCTATGGCGTTGTTGCCGGTGAATATACCGGCAGTCTGAACAACGGCGGAGAAAGAATCAAACTCCAGGATGCCGTCGGCCAGACGATTCTTGATTTTAATTACAGCGACGGCTGGCGCGCGATTACGGATGGCGACGGTTTTTCGCTTACGATAATAGACCCTAATGCAGCCGATGTGAACAACTGGTGTGTCAAAGACTCCTGGCGTCCGAGCGCCTACGTCGGCGGCTCGCCCGGCTGGGACGACTCCGGCATCGTTCCGAACCCGAGCACAGTGGTCATCAACGAAGTAATGTCGCATTCCCACGGCAATGCCCCGGACTGGATTGAATTATACAACACTACCGCCAAAGATATCAACATTGGCGGCTGGTTCCTCAGCGACAGCGATTCGAACGTGATCAAGTACGAGATTGCACCCGGCACGCTAATCACCGCAGGCCAGTATCTGGTTTTCTATGAAGATGTCAATTTCGGCGACATGAACGACCCCGGCTGTCATATACCTTTTGCCCTCAGCGAGAACGGCGAAAAGGTGTGCCTGTCTTCAGGCCTGGATGGCAACGGCTTCTTGACGGGTTACCGCCAGGTGGAGGATTTTGGCGCTTCTGAATCCGACGTCTCGTTCGGTCGGTATTATAAGTCGAGCACAGGCAACTACAACTTCGTCGCGATGGATCATAATACACCCGGTGCCGGCAATGCCTATCCTAAAGTGGGCCCACTCGTTATCAATGAGATTATGTACAATCCGGATTGGCCGGCCGGCAGTCTGTACGGAAACGACAGTTTCGAATATATTGAACTTTATAACATCACAGGTTCTGACGTGAATCTGTTTGACGAGCAGGACAATCCCTGGAAATTCACCGATGGAATTGAGTTTACTTTTCCCGCCGATGCTAACCTCCCTGCTCATGGGTATTTGCTGGTGGTCAAGGACCCGGAGGCATTCGCGTGGCGGTACGGCGGCATGCCCGCCGGCGTTCAGGTCTTCGGGCCTTATGACGGCCAGTTGAGCAATGGCAGCGAGAAGTTGGAGCTGTCTATGCCCGGAGATGTGGATGAGTTCGCAACTCAGTACTATATTCGCATCGACAGGGTCAACTATAGCGATGGTTCACATCCCGAAGACTGTCCTGAAGGTGTTGACCTCTGGCCGGTTGAGGCGGATGGCGGCGGTAAGTCGCTGGGCCGGATCCTGCCGGCGGACTACGGCAACGACGTAATCAATTGGGCTGTGAAGCTGCCTTCGCCGGGGGCCGCAAACCCCTAAAGCAGCCTGCCCCCGCATATATTATGGGTCTAAAGCATGGGACCAGCAGCAGTTATAGCGATTAAGCCTCAGTAAGGCATTGACTTGGGTGCTTGCAAATGTTAAAATAAGGCTTGTATTAAGGAGCTTGGGTGATTGATTTTTTTGTGCGGCATCTGTGACGCAGATAGTTGACCGGTTACCGTGCACACCCACGTTAAAGTTGCCTGCAGGTACTAACGGTCTGGGGATTGGAGCGATTCTCTCGGCTCTCCTGGGATAACTGGTAGGTTTTTGCCGATGTTGGCGTCTTTATCAGAAAGCATCAGCAGGAAGCGAAGGAACCTGTACAAGTGGCTGCATCAGCCGGGTCTGAAGGCAAAGGATAGAATCCACCACCAGGACACCGTGACCACAGTAAAGGACCGGCCTGATTTTACAGACTCGCTTCCAGCTTGCCGCTATGAGCTGAAATATCTGATAACTGAATCCCAGGCCGCCGCAATCGAACACTTCGTAGGGCCGTACCTCCACCTGGACCATTACTGCAAAACGCAGCCGCTCGGTTCGTATCCGATTTTGAGTCTGTATCTCGACTCGCCGCAGTTGCACCTGTGCCGGCAAACGCTCGAAGGACGCACGAACCGTTTTAAGCTGCGTATTCGCAGCTACACGGATGACCCGGATTACCCTCGCTTTTTTGAGATTAAGCGGCGATTGAACGCTGTCATCATAAAAAGCCGCGCCCGTGTAATACATCCGGACGTGCCCAGAGTTGTTTCAGGGCTTTCACTGCCTTCGGCAGCATATCATCAGGACGACCTGGTGCTCAGACAATTCCAGTTCTACATGAAAAGCATCAACGCCCGCCCGGTCGTCCGCATCCGCTATCTGCGCAGGGCGTATGAGGCGGATACTGAGAACCGAGTGCGTGTGACTTTTGACCGCGAGCTTGCTTATGCTGCCGGAACAACCACCGACCTTTCGCTTAACGGCAGCCGCTGGCGGCGGAATCACCTCGACAGAGTGATTCTGGAGATAAAGTTTACAGGCCGGTATCCTGCCTGGCTGAACGATATGGCCAGGTGCTTCGGTTTGCGCCAGCAGTCATTCTCCAAATATGTTTCCTCCGTCCAGCAGACGTGCTCGCTTAACCGAATGCCGGGAGGGACGATACCGTGAACATGGAAAGAATATGGGAAACCCTGGACGGCACGAGGGCCGCCGGAAACATCTTTACGCTTGAGAGCATACTGCTGTCACTCGTGCTCGCATTCGTTCTCGGCCAGGTCATGGCATGGGTATATTACTTGACCCACAGCGGCTTGTCTTACTCGCGGTCCTTCGTTCAATCGCTAATATTGATTACCGTCGTTGTCTCGATGGTCATGACGGTGATAGGCAGCAACATTATCACAGCCGTCGGCCTGATGGGCGCCCTTGCTGTCATACGTTTTCGAAACATCATCAAGGACACCCGGGACATAGCTTTCATTTTCTGTGCTCTGGTTATCGGGATGGCTGCCGGGTCACAGCGATACGCCACGGCCATAATGGGGACGATTGTCCTGAGTCTGATTTCCATATATTTATATGTTACGGGATTCGGCACATATCAGCCTCGCAACGGGTTCCTGCGCTTTAATCTCAAGGGACCTATCGGGCCTGAGCATCCGGTTATCAGGATTCTTGAGCGGTTCTGCGGCAGGTACACCATGATTTCAGCACAGGAAAGCGGCTTTGGCAGCCCGATTGTTCAGTATGCCTATCAACTGGTGATACGTAACGTCAGGAAGAACGAACAGATGCTGTCGGAGTTGCAGCAAGTTGACGGCATTGAAAATATTAGTTTGACGATGCAGGAGCAGTTGCTGGAGGTCTAAATCGCCTGATGAAAGCAGCAGCGGTCACAACTTGTCGCGCCGGTCGGCTTCGCGTGCATGTTCTTTCTTTCCTCGTGTGGCTGGCGGCGGTGGCGGCGGTGGCGGTGCTGTTCCGTCACCGTGCGGCACGCTTCGAAATTCTGGGTCTGGCACAGGGACAGGCACATCAGGTTGCAGCAAATTGTGATGGACGCCTCAAAACTATCCACGTGCAACTGTTCGAAAGAATAACTCGGGGACGGGAACTGGTAACTATAAACACCATACTCGACAATCAAACCGTTCAGGCCCAGCTTAGCACTGCGCAAGCCGAAGTGCAGCATCTGACTGCACAACTGGCCGCTACCCGGCAGCGCCTCCTGGCCGAGGCTGCAAATCTGCAGACCGATAAAGTCGTGTCGCTGCGCAGGTTCAGCGCGGATATGGAAAACGCCAGGCTTGGCGTGCTGCAGTTGAAAACGCAACTCAAAACCGACCAGATGCTCCTCGAAGAACAGGCCGTGGAAGTGAAAATTGTCAGGAGTCTCGTAGAGCAGGACGCCGTCGCACCGTATGAGCTGCAAAAGGCAGAGGCGCGGTATGCCACAACCGCAAAGAGAATCGAAGAGAACGAGGACGTACTGCAGCAGGCGGTGCGGGATTATATTGAGGCAAACACGCGCCTTGAGGAGTTCGCCGGGATTGAACCTCAGCATCCGGCGGTCGATATTGAGCTCGAGATCATTCAAAAGGCCATAACCGTTCAGGAAAAACGGATTGATGAGCTTCTGGCGAGAACGCAGCCTTTGGTCTTGAAGTCGCCGCTCGACGGAGTGGTGAGCTTTATTGCTCGCGGGCCGGAAGAGGCGGTTATGGCTGGCGACCCGATACTTACCATCGTGGCAGCCAGACCCGCTGAGATAATCGCTTACGCCGGGCAGGACCAATTGAAGCATATCCGCGAAAGGATGCCGGTGGAGCTTGCCAGGGCCGGTGAGCCGACAAAAATTGCGACCTCGCAGGTTGTTTATCTGGGTCCCAGAATGGAATTGATGCCCGAGCGGCTTTGGCGAAACCCGAATATACCCCAGTGGGGCAGGCCGATGCTGATAAAAGTCCCGCCCGGCCTGGAGCTGGTGTGCGACGAGGTTGTGGCGATAAGAGGATTGTAGCGGGCAAAAGCCGAGGCCATTTTTCCAAAAGCTCTGCCCGATCGGCGGCTCGATTCTATATCTTTGGTTTTGTTTTTGACTTTTATGGTTTGTCGTGCACTGACAGGAAGTTCGAAATATGTTGCTTTATGTACCCTTGCGGGGATATTGGGCCTCGCGGGCTGCAGACAGCATGACTACAAGCATGAAGCCGACGAGCAGGTTTATAATATCATCGACCGGAAATGGCGGGCTGATTTTGGAGAAAAGGTTAACTACAGGATTAGTGACACTGCTCCGTCGCCGAACGACCTCAAAGTCGAGAAAACCGTACCCATCTCGGGCCTGCTGACACTGCCCCACGCTGTGGCGCTGGCGACGGCCCACAATAGAGAATACCAGGCGCAAAAGGAGGCCCTCTATATAACGGCTCTGGACACGAGGCTGGTCAGACACGATTTCGAAACCCAGTTCTTTGGCGGGCCAAGCGGCGGATACGCCGCCGACCGCAATGATGAGCTGATTGGATTCGAAGCCAACTTCGGCTTCAATCGCTTATTGGCCCAGGGCGCTCAAATCAGCACCCGGCTGACGGCGGCATGGGTCGATGTTCTTACCGGTAATCTGCGCAGCGGACTGGCCTCGGTTTTGAGCGTCACCGTAATGCAGCCTCTGCTCAGAGCAAGCGAACGCGAAGTTGTGCTCGAGAACCTTACGCAGGCCGAAAGAGACACGCTCTATCAGGTGCGTTTGTTCAATCATTTTCGCAGGACCTTCGTGGTCTCGATTATAACTCAGTACTATACTCTCCTGCAGTTAGCCGATGCGGCAAAAAATGCCCGGACCAACTACGATGCGTTGTGCCGTCTGCATGAGCATGTGGCGAAACTGGCCGACGCTGGCCGTCTGCCCAGGCTTGAGCTGGACAGGACTAATCAGGAAAAGCTCCGCGCTCAGGACGCATACATTCAGGCAGAACAGATTTACAGCAAGGCGCTGGACGAATTCAAGATAGTGTTGAGCCTGCCCCCCACAGAAAAGTTTCAACTCGACGAAACGGTGCTCGATACCCTGCGGGCGGCAATGAATGCCTGTCCCGACCTTTCCGAGCAGGAAGCCATAGAAACGGCCCTTTATCGCCGTCTGGACCTGGCCAACAGTGCCGATACCGTTCTCGATGCCCAGCGCAAAGTTCGTGTCGCCGCCGACAGTTTGCGTTCGGAGCTGAACCTTGTGGGTAATGTCAACGCCATCGGCGCAAGAAAAGGAGACCGCCAGACTCTGAGGTCGCTGCGGCAAGAGTATGAAGCCGGTCTTGAACTTAACCTGCCCCTTGACAGAGTGGCCGAGCAGAACGTATACCGCAAGGCACTGATTACGTTAAACCAGAACCAGCGGCAATACGAACAGGCTGCAGATACCGTGACGCTTGAGGTGCGCCAGGCCTACCGTGACCTGGCCGAGGCATCCGAACGATACAGGGTGCAGCTCGATAGCCTCGAACTTGCCCGGAAGCGATTGGCGAACACTTCCTTACTTATGCAATACGGACGGGCCAGCAGCCGGCGGGTTCTGAATGCCCAGCAGGATTTGCTCGATGCGCAAAATGCCGCGACTGCGGCTCTGGTTGATTATGCTGTGGCGACATTGAACTTTTACCGCGACACAGGCGTTCTGCACGTTCGGGCGGATGGCATGTGGGAGCAGAGAACCATCAACCCAAATTTCTGATTTTTTCAGAAAATTTTGGTTCTCAACGTAAGTCTTTTTAAATACGTGTATTACCTACCGGAAAATATATGGCGGGAAAAAATAGTCTTTCTGAGAGAACTGGTACGCCACGCCATATTTTGCGGCGGCTTTACCTCAGTAGGTATAGATCAGTCGTTCGCCACACTGATTGGTATCCGCATGAGGACCAACTGCGGCGGATAATCCAGGGCAAGACCTGTACCGTCGAGACCGCTGATATTCCGCTCATGTGTTTTGGGCTTGAACTAATAGAGAAAAAGAAAAGGGGAAAAAAATGTCCGAGACGAGTCAAAACATAAAAAGCAAGCACCATTTCTATTCTGACTTGTCTTTCTGGTCTCTCCTTATTGCAAACATTATTGCAATGCTTTGGGCGTTGAAAAAAGGTTGGTCATTGGAAGTGATGATTTGGGTCTTTTTTGTTCAGAATATCATCCTGGGAATTTTCTGGCCTGCAAAAGTGTTCGACTCACCTATGGATAGCTGGTATGTGAGAAAGGTGAGCACTGTTGGCATCTTCTTACCGCATTACCTTATTATGCATTTTCTGTATGGTCTTTCTTTATACACTTACTTTGGTAAAGAGCCCTTTGCTGCCTTCAAGTATATATCTATTATGGCTGGCATTTTTCTCCTTTCGGAAGTGGTCTCTTACTTTGCTAAGGACAGTTTGAATCGCACCAGACCATTGAGTTTAGCTGAAGTGCAATTGTTTCCATATGCGCGTGTCGTTCCAATGCATTTTGTTGTGTGCATTGGGACTATATTATTAAAAGCAGGAATTACAGACTCACATCTTATCGTGATGTGTTTTCTTTTACTGAAAGCATTCGCAGATGTAGCTATGTATATGGTAGAGCGAAGCAGTCTATTCACGAGTCTTGTTACAGATTTCTTCGAGAGGCAGAAAGAAAGCATGTTCTGGGGCTATTCAAACTCCAAAGAGAAGCAACAAGTGTGCCGATTCTGCCAAAGAACAATACGCAACGATGAAAGACCTTGGGTAATTAAAGGGCACGTTTTTTGTGAAGAGTGCTATGACACGATAGAAAAAGAAAAGGAAAAAACTTCTTAGGAAAGGTAAGGTGATATTATAGCAAGTGTATGTCGCCAGCATAAATGAGACAAATCGTCTTTAAGTTAGTAGACAATTTCAACTCCTATCATTGTGATTTTATGGTTGTATGTTTCCTTTCAGAATTATTTTTTGTTTCAACTCTGCACGCTTCTTCAAAATCTTCTCACGGCCGCCATAGTAAACATAATCCGGCGTCATGTTGCCTATCGCCTCATGATAACGATGAATGCGCTGCCCTGAACAGCTTTCCGGATTTGACTGTACCAAGCGGTGCAAACCAAAAAGTGGCTGCACAGGAACCATTGGAAAAAATTTGGCGGAAAACTTCGCGCGTCAGGATGGAAAATTCTGTGCAGCTACAGACGCCCATGGACAAGTCGCCCACCTAACGATAGCGAGAACCACATTTTCGAACGCGCCCGGCAGGGCTCGAACCTGCAACCTTCGGATTCGAAGTCCGGCACTCTATCCAGTTGAGCTACGGGCGCCCAAAGTTCCAACTGCTTTTAGTATAACCGCTTCCAAAATACGTTATCAACCCCATTAGCAGCCCGAATAGAAAAAAACAGCAAAAAGTACCTTTTTGCTCTCAGCTTTTCCGAGACCTCGCCCAAGGTGTCGTTCGGCCTCTTATCCGCCCACTCACTGCTTTGACCAAAAAAAGACAATGTCTTTTGGCCTTGCTGCCCATGAAGCCCAAACCGCAGAAGGGCAAATGCCGGTCTACGCCAAAAAGCAAACGACTTTTTGAGACGTCACTTCGGCTATTATTTGCGGCCGGGCATCACGGGGGTCATAAACTTTAACAATGCCTTCATATCTGGCCCGTTCCGGCAGGATTTCGCAAAGAAGGTTCGGCATTTGCTCAAACCACTCGCTATTGAAGACACAGTTATCCTGCCCGGGAAAAATCGCCACGTAGAAGATATCGGTCTCAACTAAATCCTGGAAGAAATGAGTGCCGAAAGACAGTTCCGGCATCAGGTTGCCGCCTTCGTACGCAATTTCACCCAAGACGGCAATATTGTTGATTTCCGAAAAACTCACAGGAACGCCGAGAGAAGGCGTGGTGGTCCCCCACCGGCCGGGACCTAATAGGAGAGTAGGAAGCCGTTCTTTGTCCGTAACCTGTTTGTTCAAGCTTCCCACAAGACGAGCTATATCGTATTTCTGGGTCAGCGGCAGACGTTCGTAGGCTTCGGGCCGAACATATATTATTCTCTTGATGGGCTGACAAATGCTGCCGCCCATAAAATATCCCTCGCACTGAAACAGGATTTTCTCCGACTCGACGCGAGAAGGAATTTTTACCTGGGCCTGCAAGCCTTTGGTCTGAAGCGGTCTGCATTGCAATAAGTTAATCACGGGTTTTCCATTTTTTGTAAAGTTGACTGTAAATTCGATATCTACAGGATATTGATAATTCTGCTCCAATGTTTTGAGTATTCGCTGCATCTTTTGTATGAAGGAGGCATCGGCCAAAAGTTTTTCGAAGGTGAGCAGCCAGTACGCCTGTTCTTTCTTGCCCAGTTCTCTCGCTCTTGCGGCCAGTTCGGAATCCGGAACAGCAACCAGGTCCAGTTTAAGGTGAAGTTTTTCGTCAAGCAGTTTCTGAAACGGAACTGTAGTCAAATTATTGTCTTTCGTATCAAGCAGGTCAACCTTATGCTGCGAGTACTTTCTGACATCATCCATCCCCGCGAGAGGCCTTAGTAAAGGGGCGTCCAGCGCTACGATTCGGGGATAGTCGTCATCCACGCGATTCACCGCCCGCGTGCCAAGACCCAATACAAGCCTTAGCATTCCAGCTTTGGGGTCAAGCTCGGGATTCCATACGAAGGTGTTGTGAGAGATTCCGACACCGGCCAGGTCCGGCAAGAAATAACCGTTCCGATGCGACCCCGACACACGCTGGACCAGCAGGGCCATTTGTTCATCCTGTTGGTCTAACCCCCTTTGAAGGCGATAGGTCAACGCATCCTCATTCATAGTGCTTGCATATACCCTTCGCACGGTATTCTCAAATTGTGAGTATCGCTCTTCGGGGCTTCCCTGGTTGACGCAGAAAAGGCTCTCGTACTTACCCGCAAACGCATTTCCATACGCATCTTCCAGCAGGCTGCTGGAGCGAACAATAATCGGCGACTGACCAAAATACTCTATCATTTCCTGAAACTGTTCCCGGACCTGGTCCGGAAACTCTCCATGCAGCATTCGTTCCCTTAGTTCAGATGCAACTCTGAAGTATCCTTCTTTGGTTTTTTGCTGGACGCGCAGCGGCCACCAGCCGTTCTCCACAAGGTAGGTATAAAAAACATCCGACCCCACGTAGAATGAGTCGTGGGGCTCTAAATGCTGGTTCCAGTCAAATGATGTGTCTTTTCGAATAATCTTGTTTGCAAGCAGCATTCCGACGGTTTTTCCGCCGACGAATCCCGTTCCAATCAATCTGCTTTTGATATTCAGCAGGTCCTCGAGCGAAAAATTCTTTTTCGCCAGCGCCAGGATTCTTCTTTCCCGCCCTATCATTATCGTGCAAAGTTGCTCGACGGTCTTTTGTATTTCTGCAGGTGATGCAGAAGGACTTTTCGATAGTTCTTCCGCGCGTAAGAAAAGACGGTCCCAATAATCCAATACTCTTTGTGCCGCTTCCAGTCCCTTTTCGGATATGTACGAAATCAGCCGTGTCGCATCAACGCTATTGGTGATAGGAACGAATTCGTCCGCCCGCTGCAGATGCGGAAGAAACATCGTCGGAGAGTATCGCTTCCAGACCTTTAGTGGATGTATATAAAAGTTGCCCTCGAAATTGTACAGGTCAAGCAGAAGTTGTGTCGTTTCACGAATGCGAGCTATCGTTTTGAATGAGTGGTTCTTGCGTAATAGTGCAAAATACGTAATGGTATCCAGCTCGAAAAGGTAGGGGCAGGTAATCATAAAGAAATTTCCGATCATCAGGTCGGTTGCCCAGGCGCTCAATAAATCCGACAGACAATCGAAGACGTAGTAAACCTCTTTTCCTTCCTCGGAGATTATCCTGTGCACCTGCGCCGAAAAAGTTTCAAAGCCGCCGCGAGCATCGAGGTTGTAGGTCCTGGCACCGTTACCGGCCCGCACAAGAGGTTCGTGCCCGGCAAACCTCATATAGACCACTTTTCGACCGTCGCGCAGGGCCTGAGTGATAAAAGGCTCCACAAAGCTGCGAAAGTCGTCGATACTGTCCACCTGCCAGACGACGTTGTCGCCTTTTTGCAGACCACCCAGTATCACATCCAGCCCTTTCAGGCCCGTACTTGCCCAGGACGCCATAAACCAACCCCTTTTTCTAAATGAACCATCTCACGCTGTTGATTCTACGAGCCAACCAGCCGACAGGCCAGTTAAAACCGCGAATATCTGTTAACTGCCGCCCTTATAACAACAAAATTGTAGGCTCTTGCAGCTAATCTACAATTTTGTTAGTATATGCATGCCGTTTTTATGAAAGGGAAATTATGAAAGCAAAACTTGCCGGAGAAGTAGAGCTTCTAAGCGACGTATCGAAGGCCTTTGCCGAATCGCTTGACCTCGAGCTGACTCTTAAATCCATACTCAAGTCTCTGGATACGCACCTTAAGCTTCAGCGCGGCACTATCACCCTGCTCGACCCCGACAGTGAGACCATAAACATCACAGTGGCCCATGGACTAAGCGAAAAATCCAAGAAACTCGGCAGCTATAAGGTCGGCGAGGGCATAACCGGGATGGTTGTTCAGACCGGCAGGGAGATTGTTGTGCCGGACATTTCCAAAGACCCCCGTTTTCTGCACAAAACAAGGTCAAGAAAGCCGGCGGAGGGCGAGAGGATCGCCTTTTTCTGCGTTCCAATCAAGATGGAAGGAAAAACTGTCGGCGCGCTGAGCGTGGACCGCCAGGCTGCCAAGGGCGACGATTTTGACGCCAACGTCAGACTGCTCAATATCATCTCCACCATGGTGGCTCAGGCCGTGAAGCTAAACAGGCTCGTGGAATCCGACCGAAACCGCCTTCGTGACGAGAACGTACGATTGCGCCAGGAGTTGAAGGCGCGCTTCAATATACACAACATGGTCGGCAACAGCAGCGCAATGCAGCAGGTTTACCGCCTTATCGAGCAGGTCGCAGACAGCAGTGCGACCGTCCTTATCCGCGGCGAAAGCGGCACCGGCAAAGACCTCGTCGCCCACGCGATTCATTACAACAGCCCACGAGCGGACAAGCCTTTTGTGAAGGTAAACTGTACCGCCCTGCCTGAGACGCTGCTTGAGAGCGAGCTCTTCGGGCATGACAAAGGGGCCTTTACCGGTGCGATAGACAGAAAGCTCGGCAGGTTCGAAAGGGCTCAGGGCGGAACTATCTTCCTCGATGAAATAGGAGATTTTCCGCTTAATCTCCAGGTCAAACTCCTCCGGGTTATTCAATTTAAAGAGTTTGAGAGACTTGGCGGCTACGAGACTATAAAGGCAAATGTCAGAATAATAGTTGCAACAAACAAGAATCTCGAAGAGCAGATAGAGAAAAATCTTTTTCGTGAAGACCTCTACTACCGCATAAATGTCTTTCCCATTTATCTGCCGCCCTTGCGCGAGCGTAAGGACGATATAATGCTTCTGGCCGATTACTTTCTTGAGAAACTGGCCTCGGCCAACAACAAGAACATTACCCGCATTTCGACGCCCGCGATTGAGATGCTCACGAGGTACCATTGGCCCGGCAACGCTCGGGAGCTGGAGAATTGCATCGAAAGGGCCGTTCTGTTGTGTGACGGTGATGTGATTCGCTCCGAGCATCTGCCGCCCTCCCTGCAGATGATTAAAAAAACCGGGCCGCCTCCCAAAAGGTCTATGAGCGAGATGGTCGAGAATATGGAGAAAGAGCTTATTGTTGATGCCCTCAAAAAATGTGCAGGTCAGCAGCGAAAGGCGGCCAAAGAGCTGGGAATCACTGAACGCATCCTCGGCTACAAGATAAAAAAGTACAGCATTCACCCACGGTACATCTGATTCGCCCTTTGTCTACATATTTGTAGGATATGCTTCTCTTGCCTACCTTTGTGTAGACGAGCCCGTTTTTGATGGACCGCGTCTCTTATGCCTATCTTCGCTGATTATAAAGACTTACGTCATTTCTTGAAAAATATTTGATTCTGGCACAGTAGTTGCAAAGCTACAAAAGCAGACCATAGAGCTTCCTGTGCAACGCGCAAGAAACGGGTTCTTTAAAAGGTCGGAGTTAGTGCGTTTATAGAGATGATGAAGCTTGCCGCTTCAACAATGGTTTTGATTGGGCTGGCGTTTTGGGGGACAAGAGCAATGTTCGCCGAGGATAAAATTAAATTCGAAGTAACCGCCGGTTACTTCAGCAAATATATCTGGCGGGGGCAAAGTCTTGATGACGGCCCCGTTTTTCAGCCCTCGATAAGTCTCGGCTATAAAGGACTGACCGCCGGTATCTGGGGAAATCTCGAACTGACCAACGTTAATGGCAACAGCGGCGATTTTTCCGAGCTTGATTATTCGATGCATTATTCGGGCGCCATACCTGGCGTAGAAGGTGTGCGTTACTGCCTGGGCGTGATATATTACGATTTCCCGGGAACCGCTGCTCCGGATACGACAGAGCTTTGCTGGGGGCTCAATCTCGACTTGCCGTTTAGTCCGTCAATAACGTTATACCACGACGTCGATGAAGCTGACGGTACCTACGTCTTACTCTCGTTAACGCACGGCATCGAAAACATTGCCGAGCTGGCGCCGAATATACCCGTCGGACTGGAAATAGGCGCCAGCCTCGGTTGGGGCAGCAAAGCCTATGACAAGTACTACTGGGCAACCGACCAAAGCAAGTTCAATGACCTTGTGTTCTCGCTCTCTTTTCCGGTGGAAGTCAGCGGCTGGACCATCACCCCGGCTCTTAACTACGTCACACTGGTCAGCGACGATATACGCGATACCGACGTGTACGGAACAGACAGCGATTTCTTCTTCGCAGGGGCGGGAGTTTCGAGACGGTTTTGAGGATAGGCTGAAAGGGTAGGCAAGTGAAAAAGTTGGTTTTTATCCTCGCGTTGGTGTCGATTATGTGGTCTGTCAGTCCCGTCTTTGCCGAATCAGCCGGTACCGACGGTTCTGCCACCGGGGGCATTACTCCCGACCAGCTTAAGATGGGCCTCGACACCGTTTGGGTGTTGATTGCAGCCTTTCTCGTGTTTTTTATGCAAGCGGGGTTCGGCATGGTCGAGGCGGGGTTCATCAGGGCCAAGAATACCTGCAACATCCTGACCAAGAACTTCCTGGACTTCTGCATGGCCTCCCTCGGCTTTTTCCTCATCGGCTATGGCCTCATGTTCGGAGACGGCAATGGCTTTCTCGGCTCACGCGGCTGGTGCCTCTTCGGTCTCGATGCGACAGTTAACGGGATACCGCTTTACGCGTTCTGGCTGTTCCAGGCGGCATTCTGCGGTGCCGCCGCCACCATCGTGGCAGGCGGGATGGCCGAGCGCATGAAATTTGCCGGTTACCTGGTCTATTCGTTCATTATTTCGGCCTTGATTTACCCCATTGTGGGGCACTGGATTTGGGGCGGCGGCTGGCTCGCAAAGATGGGCTTTGCCGATTTTGCCGGCTCCACCGTCGTCCATACCGTAGGTGGTTTTGCCGCCCTGGTCGGCACGAGCATACTCAAGCCCAGAGAAGGCAAATACGGCATTGACGGCAAGCCAAATGTCCTGGCGGGCCACAGCATTCCGCTGGCGTCTTTGGGCGTGTTCATTCTCTGGTTCGGCTGGTTCGGATTCAACGCCGGCTCTGCACTTGGCGTAACCGACGGCTCAATTATTGGCCGCGTGGCTATCAATACGAATCTGGCCGCCGCACTTGGGGGCATCGCGGCCATGATTACCGTCTGGAGGCGATTCGGCAAGCCAGACCTCTCCATGGCTATGAACGGCGCTTTGGCCGGCCTGGTGGCCATAACCGCACCGTGCGCATACGTCGAACCGTGGGCGGCAATAGTCATAGGCGCAACCGCCGGGTACATAGTCGTCAAAGGCGTCGAGCTGCTCGATAAGCTGCAAATTGACGACCCTGTGGGCGCCGTTCCCGTACACGGAATCTGCGGCATCTGGGGCACTCTCTGCGTCGGAATCTTCGGAAAGAGCACGCTGGGACTTGCAAACAATGGTTTCGTTTACAGCGGCAATCCCATGCAGTTGGGCATCCAAATCGTCGGCAGCGTGACTGCGGTGGCTTTCGTGGTTCTGACTATGACTATCGTGTTCAAACTGATTGACCTTACGCTGGGTCTGAGGGTCGGTCGCGAAGAAGAGCTGCGAGGGCTGGATATCGGCGAGCACGGTATGGAAGCTTACGGCGGCTTTCAGATATTCAGCACAAGCTAAGACCTCCAGGCAAGGAGCAAAATATGAAACTGATTATAGCTTACATTCAGCCGCATAAGCTTCAGGACGTAAAGAAGGCTCTCTGCAAGAAAGAGGTCTTTAAGATGTCCGTCACCAACGCTTTGGGCTGCGGCGAGCAGATGGGATATGAGGAAAGCTACCGCGGTATCAAATTTGAGGTAAACCTCTTGAAAAAAGTCCGCCTTGAGATTGCCGTCAATGAGGGCTTCGTCGAAAAAACCATCGAGGCTATTATCGAAGGCGCCAAGACAGGACAAATCGGCGACGGCAAAATATTCATAGTGGACCTGGTTGAGTGTATCAGAATCCGCACGGGTGAAAGAGGTGGAAAAGCAATTGGTTAGATTGAATATAACAGGGCAATAGACAAATCAGTTTTTGAAAGGGATAAGCAAATGACTCCGAAAGAATTCTTTGAATTTGCAAAAAAGAACAATGCGAAAATGGTTGACCTGAAGTTCACCGACCTGTTGGGGACATGGCAGCACTGCACATTCCCGCTTGACACCTGGGACGAAAGTACCTTTGTTGACGGCGTCGGATTTGACGGCTCGTCGATACGCGGGTGGCAGGGAATACACGTCTCCGACATGCTGGCGGTCCCGGACCCCGACACCGCCGCGATTGATCCCTTTTTCAAGGAGCCAACCGTCAGCGTAATAGCGAACATCGTCGATCCCGTCACCAAAGAGAACTACAGTCGTGACCCCCGGCATGTGGCTAGAAAAGGCGCGGCTTTCTTGAAGGAAACCGGAATCGCTGACACCTGCTACGTCGGCCCCGAGCCGGAGTTCTTCATATTCGATGAGGTCCGTTACGAGCAAAATCAACACACGGGTATGTACTCAATCGATTCCGTTGAGGGAGCGTGGAACACCGCGCGCTTTGAAGAGCCCAACCTCGGATACAAGCCCAGTTTCAAGGGCGGCTACTTCCCCGTAAGTCCGACCGACACCTATCATGACCTGCGGGGCGAAATGGTAATGGAGATGCAAAAGGTCGGCATCGTGGTCGAAGCCCATCACCACGAAGTGGCGACCGCCGGGCAGAGCGAAATCGATATGAAGTTTACCGAACTGGTCAAGATGGCGGATCAGTTCATGTGGTACAAATACATCACCAAGAATGTGGCGAAACGCCATGGAAAAACTGCGACATTTATGCCCAAACCCGTCTTCCAGGACAACGGCAGCGGGATGCACACCCACTTCTCGCTCTGGAAAGACGGAAGGCCGCTGTTTGCCGACAAAGGATACGCAGGGCTAAGTGACATCGGTCTATATTCCATCGGCGGCATCCTCAAACATGCACCGGCGATTTTGGCTTTTGCCGCTCCCACGACCAACTCGTACCGCCGCCTGGTGCCCGGCTTCGAGGCCCCGGTCAATCTGGTGATGTCCAAGCGCAATCGCTCGGCGGGCATCCGCATCCCGATGTACTCCGCGAGCCCGAAGGCTAAACGCCTTGAGTTTCGATGTCCCGACCCGACCTGTAACGGATACCTCGCCTGGACGGCGATGCTTATGGCGGCAGTTGACGGCATCAAAAACAAAATCGACCCGGGCGAACCGTTGGACCGGGATATCTACGAGATGACGCCGGAAGAGCTCTCCAAGTATCCCAAGACTCCGGGTTCGCTGGCCGAGGCCATTGACGCCCTCGAAGCAGACCACAAATTCTTGACAGAAGCCGGCGTGTTCACCGAGGACGTTATTGGAACCTGGATTAAGTGGAAGCGCGAAAAGGAACTTAATGAGCTTGCGCTTCGGCCGCACCCGTATGAGTTCCATTTGTATTACGACAGCTAACACATAGCAATGCACCGTGGGTTCGCATGGCCTTGGGCATGGCCGGTGTCTGGACGGTCGTCCCGATGCCTTCTGTCAGCTATACATCGGTACAAGTGAATATTGCTTTACGCTTGTACTGAGCGAGTACGCAAACGATAAGGCGGTATCAGAAACGCCGTTGCTGTTATGATATCGGTTTATACTACTTATTAAGAGAATATGTGTATCGAGATTACGCACTGGACGTATAGTAATTGTGTGTGAGGTCGGCGTTTGTGGATGGGAGTCTGCCTGCCCGCTGCTTAGTCTTTTTTGACAGGGCATAGTTGAAACGAGAGCCCAATGGCTGCACAGTTGAGAAATCGAGGCTTGTATGAAACACGGCGTGAGCACGACGCCTGCGGGATAGGTGCAGTTGTAAACATCTCCGGCCAGGCGGACCACGCCATCATTGAATACGGCAAGCAGATAATAGTTAACCTGCACCACCGCGGAGCAGCCGGCGCCGACGAGACCACAGGAGACGGCGCTGGGATTCTCTTTCAGATTCCGCACGAGTTTTTTTTTGTCGAGTGTGAAAAGCTGGGGATTGCGCTGCCGCCGGCATCACGATACGCCGCAGGTATGATTTTCGGTTCGCAGGACATTGAACTGCGCCGTCAGTGTGACGAAATATTGGAGTCTGCGCTCGCTCATTATGGCATCAAAGTGCTCGGTTGGCGGGCAGTGCCGACACGCAACGATTGTCTCGGACAAATAGCTCTTCAGGCTGAACCGTCCATCAAACAGATTTTCGTGGATGGCGCTGGCCTTGAAGATGAACATCTTGAACGGCGCCTGTATCTGGCAAGAAAACGTTCCGAGCGATTGGTCAGGGAGAAGTTCGGCGGGCAGGGACAGGATTTCTACGTGACCTCGCTTTCCTGCCGGACCATCTGCTACAAAGGCATGTTCATGGCCTGGCAACTGTTCGCATATTATCCTGACCTTGCGGACCAGCGCGTCAAATCCGCATTGGCGATTGTCCACCAGCGTTACAGCACCAACACCTTTCCGAACTGGCGGCTGGCTCAGCCCTTTCGCTGCATTGCACACAATGGTGAAATCAATACCCTCAGCGGAAACCGCAACTGGATGCGGGCCCGCGAGACAGAAATGGCCGGCGATGCCTTCGGAGATGACATTCAAGACCTGTTTCCGGTTCTGACACCGGAGATGAGCGACTCTGCTTGTTTCGACAGCGCCGTCGAGCTGCTTGTCCGTGCCGGTCGAAGTATCCCGCATTCGATGATGATGATGATACCGGAAGCCTTCGGGCCCAAATATCATATCAGTACGGACAAACGCGCGTTTTACGAATATCACTCATCTATAATGGAGCCCTGGGACGGTCCCGCGGCCATGGTGTTTACCGACGGAAGAATCATCGGCGGAACGCTCGACCGCAACGGCCTCAGACCATGCCGCTATCTTGTCACCGCCGACGGTCTGGCCATCCTCGCCAGCGAAGCCGGAGTCGTGGAATTTCCCCCGGAAAAAATTCGCAGAAAAGGCCGCCTCCGCCCCGGGCACATGTTTCTGGTAGATACGGTGGAAGCCAGAATAATCACCGACAATGAGATAAAGAGCAAAATCGCCCGACAAAAACCCTACCGAAGATGGCTGGAAGAAAACCGCATCGAGCTTCGCGGCTTATTTGACACGCCAAAGCTTGTCAAGAGCGACCCGGAGACCATATTCCAAAGAATGCGGTCGTTCGGCTTTACCCGCGAGGAAATCAAGATGATTTTGGCCCCAATGGCTATCAACGGCCAGGAGCCCGTGGGTTCGATGGGTAATGATACGCCGCTGGCGGTTCTGTCTGACAAGCCGAAACTGCTGTTTAATTACTTTAAGCAGTTGTTTGCGCAGGTAACCAACCCGGCTATCGACCCGCTCCGAGAAGGTCTGGTGATGAGTCTGATGATGTTTACCGGCAGAAAACAAAATATCCTCGCTGAGACGCCGCAGCACTGCCGACAGCTAAAGCTGCCGCATCCGATCCTCACTAATGAGGACCTTGAGCGGTTGCGAACGGTCAAGCGCGACGACTTCAGGGTTCTCACCGTCTCGGCTGTTTTCGAGGCCCAGACCTCCGACGCAGCGGCAAGCCTTCGTCGAGGGCTGGACAGCCTGGTCGAAATGTCGGAGAAAGCTGTCAGGCAAGGCGCATCCCTGATTGTCATCAGCGACCGTGATATTTCCCGGAGCACGGCGCCAATTCCGTCTTTACTGGCAACCGCCGCCGTTCACCACGGCTTGCTCGATCGCGGGCTTCGCGGTCAGGCAGGCTTGATTGTGGAAAGCGGAGAGCCCAGAGAGGTTATGCATTTTTGCCTGCTGTGCGGCTACGGGGCCAATGCCATCAATCCTTATTTGGTATTTGAGTCCCTCGACGAGTTACATCGACAGGGTGAGCTGCCCGCGCAAATGGAGCCTGTTCAGATAGCTGACAATTACATTGCCGCCGTAAAAAAGGGCATTCTCAAAACGATGAGCAAGATGGGCATCTCGACGCTTCGCAGTTACACCGGCGCCCAGTTGTTCGAAGCCATCGGGCTCAATCGCTCCGTTGTTGATGAGTATTTCACCGGCACAAGCTCCCGCATAGGCGGCATCGGTCTTGAAGAGATTGCTCTGGAGGCTCTCGCCCGCCACAATGCCGCATTCGACCAGCGCCCCTTCGGGGCGCGGGAACTGGATTTTGGCGGCGAGTATCATTTCCGACACGGGGCCGAAGAGCATCTTTGGAACCCAACGACAGTGTCCCGGCTCCAACACGCTGTAAAGTACGATAATCCAGCAGCGTATGCCGATTATGCCAAAGCGGTTAATGACCAGTCACGGAAGTTATGCACGCTGCGTGGATTGTTTGAATTTGTCCCCGGTCAGTCGGTGCCGGTCGACGAAGTTGAGCCTGCCAGTGAAATCGTTAAAAGGTTTTGCACCGGTGCGATGAGCCACGGCTCCATAAGCAAAGAGGCGCACGAGTGTTTGGCGATTGCTATGAACCGTCTGGGGGCAATGAGCAATACCGGCGAAGGCGGCGAAGACCCATCACGCTATGCGCCGCAGCCGAACGGCGATTCGAAGAATTGCGCGATAAAGCAGGTCGCCAGCGGCCGGTTCGGCGTCACCACAATCTACCTTGCCCACGCCAAAGAGCTTCAGATTAAGATAGCACAGGGCGCCAAGCCGGGTGAGGGCGGCCAGTTGCCGGGACATAAGGTTACCGAGGAAATAGCTGCTTTAAGGTACTCGACGCCGGGCGTGACGCTCATATCGCCGCCTCCTCACCACGACATATATTCGATTGAGGATTTGGCTCAGCTTATCTACGACCTGAAATGCAGCAACCCGGGTGTCAGGGTCTCGGTCAAGCTCGTTGCCGAAGTCGGCGTCGGCACCATTGCCGCAGGCGTCGCTAAGGGCAATGCCGACGAAGTTCTTATCAGCGGCCACGATGGCGGCACCGGCGCCAGCCCCCTTTCTTCCATTAAGCACACCGGCTGTCCGTGGGAGCTCGGTCTGGCCGAGACACAGCAGGTACTCGTTATGAATCGCCTCCGCGACAGAATCAGGGTCCAGGCTGACGGGCAGATGAAAACCGGCAGAGACGTCGTCGTCGCGGCGCTGCTCGGCGCCGAGCATTTCGGTTTCGGCACCGCTGCTCTTGTCACGATAGGCTGCACGCTGCTGCGCAAGTGTCACGAAGGGGCCTGCCCGTTCGGAATCGGAACGCAAGACCCACAATTGCGGGCAAGATTTGCCGGAAAACCCGAGTATGTCGGGCGCTTCATGCACTTTGTTGCTGAAGAGGTACGCCAAATCATGGCCCGGCTCGGCTTCAAAAAATTCGAGGATATGGTCGGGAGTGTAGACCGGCTCCAGGTTCGGGCGGCAATCGACCACTGGAAAGCAAGAGGGTTGGACTTCTCTGCTGTATTCTGCCGGCCCGATGTCACCGAGGGTCAACCTGTCAGGCAAGTCAACAACCAGCCCGACAAACTCCAGGACCACCTTGATTGGCAGATTCTGAAAAACGCCGGCGCGGCTATTGAGAACAAACAAAAGACTGTGCTTGAGATGCCGATTCGCAACGTCAATAGAACGGTTGGTGCAATTGTGAGTAACCGTATAGTGAATGAGCATGGGCCTGAAGGGTTACCTGACGGCACGCTGGAAATTGTTTTTCGCGGCTCGGCCGGACAAAGCTTTGGTGCGTTTTTGGCGCCAGGCCTTACGTTCAGGCTTATAGGGGACAGCAATGATTACCTTGGCAAGGGACTTTCCGGCGGCCGAATTATTGTCGTAACACCCGAACAGTCCCCCTTTTTGGCCCACGAGAATATCATTGTCGGTAATACCGTGCTCTACGGCGCAACAGCAGGCGAGGCGTTCATAAACGGAATGGCCGGCGAGAGATTCTGTGTTCGCAACAGTGGAGCTACCGCCGTCGTCGAGGGTGTGGGCGACCACGGCTGTGAGTATATGACCAGAGGAACGGTCGTTGTTCTCGGCCAGACCGGCTGTAATTTTGCCGCCGGTATGAGCGGCGGCATCGCTTACGTCCTTGACGAAATGCAATTGTTCGATACCCTTTGCAACCTTGACATGGTGGAGCTCGAAAGTGTGTGGCAGGAAAAGGATAAACAATTGCTGCAAGAGCTGATTAAGCGTCATCTGCACTGGACCGCCAGTAAACGGGCGCAGCACATTTTGGACGCCTGGCCCGATATGGTCGGCAAATTTGTCAAAGTGGTGCCAATAGATTACCGCAAGGCCCTTGAGAAGATGCGAGCGGCCGAACGGCGCGACACCGAAACCACGCCGGCCACCGAGGAGGTGTTTCAATGGGCGAAATAAAAGGCTTTCTTAAATATCACCGCCGGGAAGTCGAACATCGGCCCGTCCAGGAGCGAATCCACGACTTCCGCGAGCTGGACCTGCCGCTGACGCCCGACGAAATCCGCCGGCAGGCCGCCCGGTGCATGGATTGCGGGATACCCTTCTGTCACGGCGCCGGCTGTCCCCTCAAAAATTGCATACCCGACATCAATGAATTGATATACAAGGACCGCTGGCGGCAGGCTTGTGAGCATTTACATTCCACCAACAACTTCCCGGAGATTACTGGCCGTGTCTGTCCTGCCCCGTGCGAGGCCGCCTGCACTCTTGCCATCAGCGATGAGCCTGTACTGATTAGGCACATTGAGTACCAGATTGTCGAACGCGGCTTTTCTGAAGGTTGGATTGAGCCGCGGCCGGCGGCCCGCAGAACCGGAAAACGTGTCGCCGTTGTGGGCTCCGGCCCCGCCGGCTTGACGGTCGCACAGCAACTGGCACGGGCCGGACACGATGTGGTCATTTTCGAAAAGGATGAACGGCCCGGCGGTATGTTGCGATACGGAATTCCCGATTTCAAGCTCCAAAAGCATATTATCGACCGTAGACTGAACCAGCTAAACGCCGAAGGCGCTGAATTTCAGACCGGCGTCAATGTCGGGGCCGATATTTCCGCCCGCTACCTGCAAAAGATGTTCGATTGTGTCTGTCTGGCAATGGGTGCGCGTCAGTCTCGCGACCTTCCAGTACCCGGAAGAGGATATGAAAACATCGTGTTCGCGATGGATTATCTGACAGCGCAAAACAAACTGTGTGCCGGCGAACCCATAGTTGCCGACAGGCTCATTACTGCCAGAGACAAAACGGTCATTGTAATAGGCGGCGGCGATACCGGAAGCGACTGCGTGGGAACGGCCCGCCGTCAGGGCGCCCGGAAGATATATCAGTTGGAGATTCTGCCCGAGCCGCCGGAGTCTCGACCGCCGGATACTCCCTGGCCTATGTGGCCGCGCATTATGCGAACATCGTCGTCCCACGAAGAAGGTTGTGAGCGACTCTGGGGCGTGATGACCAGGATGCTCTCCGGCGTGGAAACCCGGGTCAGCCGCCTGCACGGCTGCCGGGTCGAATGGATAGAGAAACCGGACGCCTGGAAGATAAAAGAGCTGCCCGGCACCGATTTCGTGCTTGAGGCGGACCTCGTGATTTTGGCGATGGGATTCGTACACGTGGTTCACGAGGGGTTGATAAAGGACCTCGGCTTGAAACTGGACGAAACGGGCAACGTTGCAGTACAAGACTGCCAGACCAGTGAGCCTTGGGTATTTGCCGCCGGTGATGCAACAGACGGCGCGTCGTTAGTTGTTCGGGCGATTAACAGCGGACGCCAGGCCGCTGCAGCCATTGACGATTGGTTAAAGAAACAGAGTTAAGAGGAAGCTGATTTTGCGAATAGCGCTGGCACAGTTTAACGCTTCGGTAGGCGACATTAAGGGTAATGTCCGTAAAATGCAAAATCTTAAAACAATGGTTTATCCTTGTGTCTTAACATGATTGAATAATTTTGCTTGTCTTTGCCGATATCCTGAACGAGGGACAAATCGTTGTCCCATAAAGGGTAACGTTCAGGAGATAAGACAATGCAAGCTC